>Ga0214919_10001939_pt1 | contig 33212 bp, 25 predicted proteins | sample LL1503_MetaG_FD_177994 | JGI IMG/M metagenome (GOLD analysis project Ga0214919, IMG submission 177994) | Freshwater microbial communities from Lake Lanier, Atlanta, Georgia, United States - LL-1503 | ecosystem: Environmental > Aquatic > Freshwater > Lake | place: USA: Georgia | collected... | reverse complement strand
TGTCAATAGCCTCTGTGATTGACCTAAGTTTTTTATAAAAAAAAGCCAATTCTAATTGCTCATCTTTAAGATCAAGTTGCAACTTACTCTCATTTTTCACCAATTGATTCATCAGTCCTGTCTCTTTTGTAAAGAGGTCAGTTTGGGATAGTTGAAGTTGATTGATCAAATGCTGAATCTCCTTTGGAATAAATAAAAACGAATTCCTAACTACCAACATTGGATAGGGGACCGTTATTTTTTCAAATACTTTTTGTAGTTGCAACCAATAAGCAATCTCCCCCCCTCCACCTATAAATGCTATATTGGGTAATATCAATTCTTGCAAAACAGGCCTTAAAATTACATTCGGGCTAAACCTTTCTGGATACTGATTGAGTTCCTCTAATATTTGCTCTTTATTAAATTTTAATTCAGTATTCAATACGGTCCATTCTCCATTCAGATGCTCTATTCTTTCTCTTTGTCCATCGAGTAAGTAAAATAAATTAAGCTCCCTTCCACTCGCTTGAATTTTATATTCTGCAGGATACTGTGCAACGGTTTTTTGCACTTCCTTCTGTGAAAAAAATTCGAGCAACTCTTTTTTCATCACAGGAATAAAAGCCGCCTTCACTTCGGCGCTATCCGGCAACAATACCACCAATCCAAAGGATTCAAAAAGATGATTAACCAATTTAAAAGTAGCCTGTTCAATGGTTTTACCATCCTGATAACAATCCTTCATTAATTGAATAATCTCAGATCCAAAAATTTGAACGCTTAACTCTCCTTCTAAATTATTTAATAATTTTAACAACGACTTATCCACTTTCATTCTGCCTACAGCACCCGTTTGATTGGTTTCCCAGACTTTCTTTTCACCATTACAGTAAATATGTCCCAATTCATCTAAGTCTGCATCCTCAGTTCCCATATAATAAACCGGAACAAAATTATTTTCAGGAAACGACTCTTTTAATTGAGCTGCTAATTTTACTACATGTAAAATTTTATAAATAAAATAAAGAGGACCAGTGAAAATATTGGGTTGATGTGCAGTGGTAATAGTAAAAGTATTTTCATTTTCCAACGCCTGGATATTGGCAGCTACTAGTTTATTAACTTCCAGGACGCTGTACTGTTTCTGCAAAAGCGAAACCAACAATTTTCGATTGGTAGGAAATTTTTTTCGCTGCTCGATGGCTGCTTTTATTCCAGCCAAAGAAACTGGATGATTGTAAAAAGGCTGTATAGAAGGAGACTGCTGAACGTAATCCAAAACGGTTTTAGAAAAATATCCCGTTTGGGCATAAGTTAAAAAAGATGCGTTACAGTCCATTCGATTTAATAAATTAATAAATGTTATGATTTAATAGATCCCTAGAAATACAAAGCTATTTATAAAAAATATACCATGCCTCTTAGCTAGTTTTTTATAAAACAACCGTCCCTTCTAAATCATAATCAAAAGCCTTGTTAATTTTTACGTTTACAAAATCACCGATTACCAACTTTTTATTACTCTGAATAATCACTTCGTTGTCTACTTCTACACTATCAAATTCTGTCCTGCCCAAATAGCGACCCGCTTCTTTTTTATCAATCATCACTTTAAAAATCTTACCCACTTTTTCCTGATTTTTTTCTAGACTGATTTCCTGTTGCACTTCCATAATCTCTTGCGCTCTTTCTTCTTTTTCTTCGGCTGGCACATCATCGACCAGGTCATGAGCCGAAGTACCTTCTTCATGACTGTAGGTAAAGATACCCACTCTATCGAAACGCATTTTTTGAATAAAGGTTTTTAATTCTTCCACATCATCCCTTGTTTCACCAGGAAAACCAGCAATCAACGTAGTACGCAAACAAATACCAGGTATACGGTTACGAATATTACCCACCAAATCCTCCATCTCTTCACGCGTTATTTGACGTTTCATTTGCTGAAGCATATTATTAGCAGCATGCTGAAGAGGCATGTCCAAATAATTACAAATATTTTCACGGTCCTTAATTGCATCAATAATTTCGAGTGGAAATTTAGAAGGATATGCATAATGCAAACGAATCCACTCAAGGCCTTTTACATCTGCCAATGCATGCAACAGTTTTGGCAATTCCCTTTTTTTATAAATATCAAGTCCGTAATAAGTAAGTTCCTGCGCAATTAACATCACCTCCTTTACACCCCTATCAACCAAGCGCTTTGCTTCATCCATTAACGATTCAATGGGTCTACTTACATGCTGTCCCCGCATTAAGGGGATGGCACAAAAAGAACATGTGCGATTACAACCCTCACTTATTTTCATGTAAGCATAATGCTGTGGAGTGCTTAACAAACGCTCTCCCATTAAATCTGCTTTGTAATCTGCTTCAAATTGTTTGAGTATCATTGGAAGTTCCATCGTTCCAAAATAAGCATCTACCTCTGGGATTTCGGCTTCCAAATTATTTTTGTAACGCTCGCTCAAGCATCCAGTTACGTATACCTTATCTATTTTACCTCTGCGTTTAAGATCCACTTGCTGTAAAATCGTATTTACACTTTCTTCCTTTGCTTTCTCAATAAAACCACAAGTATTTATAATTACTATATTATGGTCCTTTTTTGTACTTTCATGAACTACATCGATTTCATTGGCAATCAACTGTCCGCTCAGCACTTCACTATCCACCATGTTTTTACTGCAACCTAGTGTTATAATGTTTACTTTATCCTTATGTATTGTCTTTGTCTTCATAATTGAATGGCAGCAAAGGTAATAAGTTTGCAGTAGACGGGCTATTCTTATGAAAAGGCTTTTTACTTTTCTGCACAAATCAATACCCTAATTAAGCCAATTGACTAGTTATCTGGTAGCTTTTTATGGAAGCTCCTCTATAAAAATTTGGAAAAAACTGGAAGAAGTTTTCAAAGGCTTCACACCTTTAAACATTGATTTTAAAGAATCAACATTAGCAGCCAATAAGGCTGATTATTATAGGATATTAATTTTTCAATTGCAAATGAATAACCTGCTCCAAAAAACTTTTGGTTTCTCTTTCTACACCCGCAACATCTTTGGATTTAATTGGCGAAGCAATTACATGGTTTTCAGTAAGCGGCAATGCGACTGCCCTTTTTTCAGCATCCTTGGTAGATAACTGCGCAAACATTTCTTTCATTGCACTCACCTTTACGATTCGATCCTGGTGCTGCTCATCCTTAAAGTAATACAATAACAAGGTCGGTTGTTTTACCTTACTAAAAGTTTCTTTGCTCATGGTTGTTTCCAACATTTCTTCTAATGCAATAGTAGCTTCCAAGCGATAAGGCCTATCCCAATATTGTCTATAAATTGGACGGGTATCATCTGCCAACAGATAATTACTTCCTTTTACTAGTCTAGCGATTTGCAAACCCCAAGGATTATTTAGCAACCATGCGTTGGGATCATTGATGGCAATATTGGGTGAATACAATACCAATGCTGCCACATCATTTGGATAGGTAGCAGCCAATTGCAGCGCCTGTGTTCCACCCGTACTGGTTCCCATTAAAATAACTTTATTACCCAATTGTTTACCTATTGCTAAAGCCTGCTGCGCAGATTTCCAATAATTCTCTGCAGTAAGATTTAACAATTGATCAGCAGTATCCATCCCATGTTCAGCCAATCTGGCCAGATATAAATTACAACCAAACTGCTTGGCTATATTTCTATGTACCGGATTGCCTTCTTCTTGACTGGCAGAAAATCCATGTAAGTATACTATTGCATATTCCGTTTTTTGCTTGATCGAATCATTTGCCCATACTACCCTAGCCTCATTATTTGGTCTAAGATGATGAGCTGATTCTTGATTAGAAATATAATGATCCAATTGATCAATAGATGGAACATCAGGCATCTTAGTGCCATAGCTTGGAGTGGCTGGGGTAGGTCCAACGCTATACAACAATACCAACACAATGAATAGAATTAACAATCTCTTCAACCAACGCATAGTTAAAATTTTTATGAAGCTATGTATTTTTTGCATCCTAAGAAAATATGCTCAAAAATAAGATAGATCAAAAGTCAACAAAAATTTCAACTAGTTGTTTAATCTATTATGGAATCAATAAAAATGAATGAAAAGGAATACAGCCTAATTTCCATTGAATCCGATTGCTGGTCAAGAATAACGGAAGGGGTGCTTCATAGCAGTCATCCTTTTAATCAACCAGTGTTTGCCAATGCCAATCCTGTAGGAGCAAATATGAGAAAGGTGGTGTTAAGGAAAGCGTCGGCTACTGAAAAAACTATTAGCCTTTACACAGATATCCGATCGGGCAAGTGGGAAGAACTTCTAAAGAATCCATCAATCAGCTGGCTTTTTTATGATCATGAATCACGCATCCAAATTAGACTTAGTGGAAAAGCGAGTTTACATCAAAATGATGAGCTAGCCAATCATTCTTGGGCCAATGTAAATATGAATAGTCGTAAAAATTATTCAAGCATCTTAATACCTTCTACCAAAATAAATGATCCGGAAAATATTTTTCAACAAAATACAAATACAACAGAAAAAAATAGTGAAGAGGGAAGGGAGAATTTTGGAGTGGTGGTAACAACTATTCTTTGGATGGAATGGCTATGGCTCAACCCAGGCTGTCATTACAAGGCAAATTTTATTTACAATATCAATGGGGAATTTACAAGTAGCTGGCTAGTTCCCTAAGCGGAAAATTTAAATAATTATTTAGATGCAATGCTAGTCTGCTGCTCATGCTAAATTTTATTTCAGATATTTTCTTCTTTTGTTTTAAGCAATAGCAGAAAGTTTAATTCCTGCAGGTTCAAATGTTATTTTCCTTTGTCGGTATAAATTGCCGATAGTCATCTTAAAGGTCTTTTTACTCATCCCAAAAAAGTCATAGATATCATCCGGTAAGCTTTTATCGTGATAAGGGAGGTAACCGTTATTTTCTTCCAACAAACGCAAAACTTTTTCAGCTTCATCCTCTACTCTATTGTACCCTGGTTTACCTGCGGCTACATCTATTCTAAATCGATCATCCTTGTCCTTGCTTTCGGGGTATATTTTTTTGATAAAGCCTACAAATTTATCTCCTACCTGAATATTGCGGTAAATTTCATTGAAATGAATTACCCCCGTATGTTGATTGTTGATGATGCAAACATATCCAATGTCAGTGCGTCGATAAACAATTAGGTCAACCACTTCCAACTCTTTAACAGTAAGTTCTTCATTGCTTAAATAAGGCTCTAATTTTTCGGTAGCAGCTATGCGACCCGTTTGCTCATCCAAGTAAATCTTTACCAGATAATCGGCATTGGTTCGCATTCCAGATACCTGCTTAGAGGTAGGAACAAAAATATCTTTCATCAAACCCATATCCAAAAAAGCTCCTTGCTGGGTAACATTTACTGCTCTCATTTTTACAATATCACCCAATACTCCCTTAGGTTGCTGAGTAGTAGCGATGATTCTATCTTCTCCATCATGGTAAACAAATACTTTCAATTCATCTCCTATCTCTGTAGCCGTTGGAACAAAACGCTTGGGCAATAAAATCCCTTCACCCCCATCATCAAGGTAAACACCAAAATCCACCGCTCGTATAACTTTTAAAATATTGTACTCCCCTACTTTAACCATTGGATGGAAATTGAAAATAAATTATAAATAAAAAATGAAACCCTAAAAAATTTTTACCCTATTCACAATTACCCATTCACCATTCACCATTGCCCATTCACCATTGCCCATTCACCATTCACCATTCACCATTGCCCAAACTATCCGCCCAAATTAAATAACCCTTCTACAAACTGATGCTTATCAAATACTAGCAGATCTTCCGCCTTTTCACCCACGCCAATAAATTTTACTGGAATCTTAAATTGGTGAGCAATTGCCAATACTACCCCTCCCTTTGCTGTACCGTCTAATTTGGTGATTGTAATTGCTGACACATCCGTTGCTGCAGTAAAATGCTTCGCCTGTTCCAATGCATTTTGTCCAGTACTTCCATCCAACACCAGCATCACTTCATGGGGAGCCTCAGGAATTACCTTTTGAATAACCCTTTTAATTTTAGTTAACTCATCCATTAAATGTGCTTTATTATGCAATCTACCCGCTGTGTCTATGATAATGACGTCCACGTCTTTGGCCACCCCACTGATCACCGTGTCATAAGCTACTGAGGCTGGATCACTACCCATTTCTTTTTTTACAATGGGCACATTCGTTCTTTCACTCCAAATCGTTAATTGGTCTACCGCTGCTGCCCGAAATGTGTCCGCTGCACCCAATAAAACCGACTTGCCTGCTAAAGAAAAATTATGAGCCAATTTTCCTATCGTAGTTGTTTTACCCACTCCATTTACCCCCACCACTAAAATTACATGTGGACGATGACCCGCAGGTAATTCGTAATTTTCATAACTAAGATCCTGAGGGGCAGTTACCAACACATTTTCTATCTCAGTTTTTAGAATGGTATTTAATTCAATCGTACCAATGTATTTATCACGGGCAACCCTTTTTTCAATGCGATTAATAATTTCAACCGTCGTCTCAATTCCCACATCTGCACTCACCAATGCGTCCTCCACACTATCCAACACTTCAGCATCAATGGTACTTTTACCTGCTATTGCCTTGGTTATTTTACCAAAAAACCCTTCCCGGGTCTTTTGCAATCCCTGATCAAGCGTTTCTTGCTGCTGTTTTTTACCGAAGAGTTTATCAAAAAGTCCCATACCGGTTTACCCCAAAAGGGGATTTTGTTTGTAGTGTAATTTAAAATGAATTTCTATAAAGTAAACCAAAACCAAGGGGGTAAAAATTAACAAAGCTGTCCCGATGTAAATCAGGACAGCTTATGCGATTATAATTTTCTTTAAGAAAAATATTATTGACCTAAATAATCTTTGATCTTGTCTTTATGAACAATCGACTCTTTGAATGTATACGCACCAGATTTTGGACTACGTACTGCACGTATCACTTTTGTCCAGTTTTTAGCATCCGCTGCTGCCTTCTGGTCCTTGGTTTTGATCGCTGTTTTAGCTGCTTTTGCCATGACTATTTAATTTGAAAATTTTTTGAATCGGAAAATCTGGAAATGCTGTAAAGGTTTCTAGCGAGAACTCTCCAGCTTTTCAAATTTGTTATTTGTCTATTTAATTTCTTTGTGCACAGTTACCTTCTTCAAGATTGGGTTGAATTTTTTCAACTCTAGTCTTTCAGGGGAATTTTTTTTGTTCTTCTTGGTGATGTAGCGGCTTGTACCTGCTTTACCGCTGGCCTTGTGCTCTGTACACTCCAAAATAACTTGTACCCTATTGCCTTTCTTTGCCATTGTTGTTGATTTTATTTTACTCCTTCCGCAATCGGAAGTTTGATTTTATATTTTTTCGCCGGAAGCTCTTAGTTGCTTTACAACTGAAAACAATCCGTTTTTGTTGATAGTACGGATAGCCTCAGAAGAAACTTTCAGCGTTACCCACTTATCTTCTTCTGCCAAGAAGTAACGTTTGGTTTGCAAATTGGGCAAAAACCTACGTTTTGTTTTGATATTCGAATGCGATACTTTGTTACCCGTAATTGGCCTCTTACCTGTAACTTGACATACTCTAGCCATATACTAATTTTTTGGACGGCGAAGGTAACGAAAGATTTTGGATTTGTAGAAAGGTTTTTCTTTTTTTTTCTATTTCAATGGCTAAACTACTGAATTGGACTAGAAATGACCCCCATTTTAACCTATTTATTAATTGCCCCATACCAATTCTTCCATTTAATGAACCCTCTTTTCTATGACCTAATGGCTGAATTTGGTTGGGAATTTCTTCTGTTTGACAGCCAAACCCTAGCTGTTTGAAGTATGACTGAGAACAAAATAAGTGCTAAACCAAGATAAAAATGAATGTCTAGCAATTTATTTTCCTTAAAAACAACAAATGCCAATATAATTCCATAAACGGGCTCCATATTATAGGCAATATTTGAAGTGAAAGGCGATATTTTCTTTAGGGCATTCAACTGAAGATCAAAACACAATACCGTACAGACCCCTGACAGTATTACCAACCAACCCCAATCTAGCGCAGTGGGCACATAATAAAGTGCAGGAAAAAATAGTAGGTAAAAAGGAATAATGATGGTCAGTGCCAATAATCCGCCGCCCATTTCATAAAGCGTTAAGGTAGCTGGACTAAAGCGCTGTAATAATTTTTTATTGAAAATTGGGAAAAGAGAAACGCCCATCGCTGAAATAATTCCAAAAATAATCCCCACCTTATACTGCGGATGGAAATCAAAAATGATAAAAATCCCTGCAATGGATACCAAACTTAAAAGAACATCTAACAGCACTATCTTTCTTTTAAAAATTAGCGGCTCAAAAAAGGAAGTAAAAAAACCTGCAGCAGAAATACACACTACCGCAATGGAAGCAGTCCCATATTTTACACTGCCGTAAAAAGTTACCCAATGAATGGCTACAATAAAACCCACAGCAAATATTTCAATATTATCCTTCAACGCCAGCAATTGCAAAGATTTCTTAAAGTACAGCAGCAGCCATAGCATCAAAACAGTAATCAATAATCTGTACCAAACTAGCAGACCTTCATTGAGTCCAATCAATTTTCCCAAAATAGCCGTAAATCCAGCTAAAAACACAGCGATATGAAGTTGAATAAAGGCCTTTCGCATGAATTGCAAAGATAGGTTTTGGGGCTTAGTATTTTAACATTGGCTGCAATTAGAATGGCCAATAATATTCTATCCCATAAAACCAAAAACTGGACAAGAATCGATATCAATCTTTCTTTACAAAAAAATCATAAATAACTATAAACTAATGGGTGCAAAGCACAAACTAATTATATTTGCCATTCCGATAGGTTTCGGTATACAATCAATCACTATATGACTTTTAAACGTATCAACAACATTTCTGGCTTGGTTATTTGCCTCATCGCCTGTACTGTTTATATCATGACAATGGAAGCCACCGGCAGTTTTTGGGACTGTGGAGAATTTGCTTCCAGCGCCTACAAGCTTCAGGTGCCTCACCCTCCTGGAGCCCCACTTTTCGTTTTAATGGGCCGCCTTTTTATGGCACCTTTTGATCCACAGCATGCTGCAATTGGAATCAATCTTATGAGTGCGCTTTCGAGTGGATTTACTATTCTATTCTTATTTTGGAGTATTACCCATTTTGCAAAGAAAATAGTTCGCACCAACAACGATGAGCTGACTGGTCAACAAATATTTGCCGTTATTACAGCTGGAGCCATCGGTGCATTGGCTTATACTTTCTCAGATTCGTTTTGGTACAGCGCCGTAGAAGGTGAAGTGTATGCATTGTCTTCTTTCTTTACCGCAATCGTATTTTGGGCAATGCTAAAGTGGGAAGATTCGGTAACCGAAGAACAAAAAATAGGCATCACCGGGCATTTTACCAGTGCAGACAGATGGTTAATTCTTATTTTTTATCTAATGGGATTGTCTATTGGTGTGCATTTATTAAACTTATTGACCATTCCTGCAATGGTGATTATATATTATTACAAACGCTATAAAGTAACTAGTTCAGGTACCTTAATTGCATTTTTGATAGGATGTATTTTAACCGGATTTATTCAAAAAGCAGTTATCCAATGGACCATTAAAGGAGCAGGAAATTTTGATATACTTTTTGTCAATGACTTCGGAATGCCTTTCTTTGCTGGCTTTGCACTTTTCTTTGTACTTATCGGAATAATCATTTGGCTAGGAATTAGAATTGCTATCAAGAAAAACTGGAATTTCTTAAGACTTGGGTTATGGAGTTTTGCATTTATGCTACTCGGTTATTCTACCTATTTTACCACCTTAATTCGCTCAAGTGCAGATCCAGTAGTAGATATGTTTAATGTAGACAACCCTGTTAATTTAGTTGGTTATCTCGGTCGCGAACAATATGGAGATTGGCCAATTTTGAAGGGACAGGATTTTACTGCTAGCCCAGTTGAACAAACCATGGTAGAAACTTACATTAAAGGAAAAGATCAATATGTAAAGAATGGTCGTAAGATGGAAACTACTTATGCAGAAGAAGACCAACATATCTTCCCTCGTATGTGGGATCAGAGCAATGACCAAGGACATGCAGATTATTATGCTGGTTTTGCTGAAATTGGAAAAGACCCTAAAACGGGTGAATGGCTAGGGAAACCTACCATGGGTGACAATATTAATTTCTTTGCTCAATACCAATTGGGTTGGATGTACTTGCGTTATTTCATGTGGAACTTCGCTGGTAAACAAAACGATATCCAAGGAGTAGTAATGAACAATGTAAGAGATGGTAATTGGAAAACAGGGATTTCATTTTGGGACAATGCACGTTTGGGAGACCAGCAATATTTACCCGATAGCATCAAACACAACAATGCAAACAATAAATTATTTGCCTTACCCCTAATCTTAGGCATATTAGGAATTGTGTTTCATTTTAAAAGAAATAAGAAAGATGCCATTGTAGTTGGCTTGTTATTTTTCTTTACAGGAGTAGCCATTGTACTTTATTTAAATATGGCGGGCAATCAACCTCGTGAGCGTGATTATGCCTTTGTTGGATCCTTTTATGCATTTGCCATCTGGATCGGATTAGGAGTTTTATATGTAAGAGAATTGTTTACAAAATATGTTAGCGCATCTATAGCCAACTACGCTTCTGCAGCCTTGTGCTTATTAGCGGTTCCGGTAATAATGGCCAACCAAGAATGGGATGACCATGATAGAAGTAAAAAAGTATTGGCAAGAGATCTTGCTGCCGACTATTTAGAAAGTTGCGCTCCCAATGCAATTGTAATTTCATTTGGTGACAATGATACTTACCCACTTTGGTATGCTCAAGAAGTGGAAGGAATTAGAAGAGATATCCGTGTAATTAACTCTAGCTTATTGGGTACCGATTGGTACATTAATCAACTAAGATATAAGCTAAACAAGAGTGATCCGATGGATCCAATTTGGAGTGCTAATCAAATTGAAGGAGCCAAAAGAGATGTAATTTATTATGCACCAAGGCCAGGGGTTGATCCAGAACAATACATGGATCTTTATACCATGATGAAAGATTATGCAGGAAGTGATGAGAGCGCTAAAATTGAGCTTCGCAATGGTGATACCCTCAATGTATTCCCTACCAAAAAAGTAACCGTACCAGTTGATATTAATTTGGTAAGAAGCAATGGGACAGTAAATCCAGGAGACAGTGTACTGTCAGAATTAAGATTTGAAATACCTAAAACTGCCTTATTCAAAAATGACGCAGCCATTTTAAATATTATTGCTGCTAACAAATGGAAGCGTCCAATTTATTTTACTTCCGAATACCGCGAATTAGGTTTTGCAGCCTTTCTGCGCCAGGATGGTCTTACTCATAGGCTAGTCCCAGTTGCCAACGGTATTGTAAACGATAGTTGGGCTTATGACAAAATGATGAACAAGTTTACATTTGGTAATGCCAATGTTAAAGGTGTTTATTTTGATGAAGAAAATCGCAGACATCTAAACACGATCCGATTAGCATACGCTCAAGCTGCAGGTAACTTAGCGGAGAATGGTAGAAAAGAAGACGCCAGAAAGATGCTTCAAAAATGTGATAAAAATATGCTGGATGAAAACTTTGGCTATGGCATGGTTTCCAGATTCCAACAGCATAATTATGTTTCCCTTCAGTTTTTGGAGGCTTGTTTTAAAGCAGATGACAAAGCGCTAGCAGAAAAAGTAGCTAAAAGTGTTAAGAGAGATCTTGAACAACAAATAAACTATTATGCCAATTTAAGTGAACGCATGCAGGATCAATTTAGAAATGACAGCGAACAAGCGGCTAATTTCCTCAGAGGTATTCAGCAAATTGAGAAAATGTACGAAACTCCTTTGCCAAAAACAACAGAAGTTCCTACTCCAATTAAAAATAACCCTGCCCCAGCTGCACAAAAGCAGCCAGACAGTCCAAAAAAGTAATCTATTTTACGAAATGAGAAAATCCTTCTGCTAAAAACAGGAGGATTTTTTTATTTAAAAAACGAACCAATCTTTCCACTAAAATGTTAACTAAATTGCAGCAGTCAAAACATATTCTAACTTATTTAGAATTTTCTACATTGGTTTGACATATTCATTTTTTATAATAAATTAATTCATGCAAGGTTATCAATTTTCTAAATTCGATCCTTCTCAAAATGGAAAATCTACTTTTGAGCAACTACTCGATATTTTTATGCAAATTCTAACCCATACAAGTGGAGATGTAACTGAGGCAATGCAATGGATGAATGAATTGGATAAGCAATATAATCTTACCAAAGAAGATTATGGCATGGGAGATTTTTTTGAAGACCTAAAACAAAAAGGATACATTGATGATAAAGGAGAAAAAGGTGAAATAAAAATTACTCCAAAAACAGAGCAAGGGATTAGAAAAAAGAGCCTAGAAGAAATTTTTGGAAAAATTAAAAAAACCAAACAAGGCAATCATACTACTTTTAAGCCCGGCGGTGGTGATGAAATCAATCCAGAATCTAGACCCTTTCAATTTGGCGATACCTTAGAGCAAATTGATTTTACCTCTTCCATTCGCAATGCACAAATCAATCATGGAGTAGATAATTTCCGACTACAAGAAGATGATCTAGAAATAAGGGAAAAAGATTTTAAATCTCAGACCTCTACCGTTTTAATGATCGATATCAGCCACTCTATGATTTTGTATGGTGAAGATAGAATAACGCCTGCGAAAAAGGTAGCAATGGCATTGAGCGAATTAATACAAACCAAATATCCAAAAGACACATTGGATATTGTAGTATTTGGTAATGATGCCTGGACAATAGAAGTCAAAGAACTTCCCTATTTACAGGTAGGGCCTTACCATACCAATACAGTAGCTGGACTAGAATTGGCGATGGATCTTTTACGTAAAAGAAGAAATCCCAACAAGCAAATTTTCATGATCACCGATGGTAAACCTACTTGTTTAAAAGTGGGTACTAGGTATTACAAAAACAGCTTTGGTGTTGACAGGAAAATCTTAAACCGTTGTATGAGCCTTGCTACACAATGCAAAAAATTAAAGATTCCAATCACCACCTTCATGATTGCTTCAGATCCCTACTTGCAAAAATTTGTACAGGAATTTACAGAAACCAATAACGGAAAAGCATTTTTTGCTTCACTTGACAAACTCGGTTCTTTTATGTTCAAAGATTTTGAAAGTGGAAAACGAAAAACAGTCTTTTAAATAACCTGATTACAAATAATTATCAACTTGCTGTTGCTATTATTTGTAAGAACTGAAATAAAATAAATCAACTGAACGCCTACTCGCTCAAAAGGCGAAATAAAACCGAAAATAAAATGATGAAGAAAAAACCAACCACCTTAGGCGAATTAAAAAAACAAGGCTATATTTCAAAATCTATCAAAGACGAAGTTCGAGAAAATCTAATCAAAAAAATTAAAGCAAAAGAGAATGCTTTTCCAGGAATTTTAGGCTATGAAGATTCGGTAATCCCCGATACAGAAAGGGCTCTATTGTCGCGCCACAATATTTTATTCCTAGGATTGCGAGGACAGGCTAAAACAAGAATGGCAAGACAAATGATTCAATTACTAGATGAATACATTCCAGTAGTGGCAGGTAGTGAAATCAATGATGATCCATTGCAACCCATTTCAAGATATGCGATTGATTTGATAGAAGAACATGGAGACAAAACGCCGATCAATTGGCTTCACAGAAGTCAGCGTTATGGAGAAAAGCTAGCTACCCCAGATGTAAGTGTGGCTGATTTAATTGGAGACATCGATCCAATAAAAGCTTCTAACTTAAAACTAAGTTTTGCTGATGAAAGGGTTTTACATTATGGTATTATTCCACGCAGCAATCGAAGTATTTTTGTAATCAATGAATTACCAGATCTACAAGCTAGAATTCAAGTTTCGTTGTTTAATATTCTTGAAGAAGGCGACCTACAGATACGTGGTTTTAAATTAAGATTGCCATTAGATGTATTATTTGTTTTTACGGCCAATCCAGAAGATTATACCAATAGAGGAAGCATCGTAACCCCTCTAAAAGACCGTATCGAAAGTCAGATACTAACCCATTATCCAAAATCGATTGAAACTGCATTGGCTATCACCGAACAAGAAGCAAATATCTATCCAGAACAGGCTAAGCGAGTAAGCATAAGTGATCTAGTAAAACGATTGATTGAACAAGTTTCTTTTGAAGCCAGAACCAGTGAGCTAGTAGATAAAAAAAGTGGCGTTAGTGCAAGACTCACCATTGCTGCATTTGAAAATGCAGTAAGTGCTGCAGAACGAAGAGCAATCATCAATGATGAGTCTGCTACACAAGTTTGGATAAGTGATTTGATAGGAATCATTCCTTCTATAACTGGGAAAATTGAGTTGGTATATGAAGGTGAGCAGGAAGGTCCATACCAGGTAGCATTTAATCTATTAGAAAAAGCAACGCGTACTTTATTTGGTCAATACTTTCCTAACCCCGATACGCTTAAAAAGAAAAGAGGAAAGGAATTAACACCGGAGGATACTCCTTACAAGTCGATCACCCGCTGGTTTGACAGTGGAAAAAATATAGATATTTTCTTTGAAACAAAAGACGAAGATAAAGTGCAGCTTTTATATAAGGTTGATGGATTGCATGCCCTTGTAAAAAAACATTATAAATCTGCCAATGAAAAAGAAAATGCTTTGCTGATGGAATTTGTACTCCATGGATTAGCAGCTTATTCACTGATTAGCAAAAAAGTTTTGGATGGCAAGATAGAGTTTAAAGATCTTATGGGAAGTATGTTAAATATAAGTAACAAAGATTTTGAAGGAGAATTTGATGAGGAAGGATAAAAATTTAAAAAGCGCTGGAGAGTTTCCAGCGCTTTTTTTTAGCTTAAAAATTAATTATTAGTTTAAAAAAACTATTTCGCTTACTCCAATTTAGTGCTATACAATATTAACTTCCCTTTCTAATTCAATTCCGAATTTATTTTTTACACTAGCTACAATTGACTCACTTAGTTCTAAAATTTGAGCACCGGTTGAATGGCCGTAATTTACCAACACCAAGGCTTGTTTAGAATAACAACCAGCATCACCCTTTCGGTATCCTTTCCAACCACATTGCTCAATCAACCAGCCAGCAGCTAGTTTAACCCTTTGTTCGGCCAAAGGAAAACCAATTATTTCTGGAAATTCCTTTGACAGAGATTCGAATTGATGCTGATTGATTTCTGGATTTTTAAAAAAACTTCCTGCATTACCTATTTCAGAGGGAGTAGGTAATTTACTTTGACGAATAGAAATAATTGCCCTCGAAATTGCTTGAATGCTTAAGTCCGTTACACCCATTTTATTCAACTCTTGATCAATGGCGGCATAAGCTGTTTTAAAAACTGGCAGTTTTCTTAATCGGTAGGTTACGTTTAATATTACAAACTGTTTATTGTACTTTCTTTTAAATACGCTTTCACGATATCCAAATTCACAATCTTTTAAATTAAAAGTAACTACTGATTTTTCTTTCAGATGAAAGGCTTCAAGTTCAAAAAAAATATCTTTTATTTCTACTCCGTAAGCTCCTATATTTTGCATTGGAGATGCTCCGACATTCCCTGGTATGAGCGAAAGATTTTCCATACCGGCCCAGTTATTTTGTATACAATGGATTACCAATTGGTGCCAACCAACGCCTGCTCCTGCTTTAATATATACATACTCTTCATCTTCCCTTATCTTTTCTATTCCATCCAATTCGTTTTTTAAAACTAGCCCATCAAAATCTTTTGTAAACAATAAATTACTTCCCCCTCCAAGTATTAGGATAGGCAATGAATTGGGTGAAATGGTAGGGGGTAAAAAATCGAGGTGAGCTGACAATTCATCTACTGAACTGAATCTAGCAAAATAATGGGCGGTAACCTCTATTCCAAAAGTATTGTATTTTTTTAACGAAATATTTTCTTCAATCATGCTAATCATTTCTGTTGTTCGATTGTACTTTTTAGTTGGCATCTACATCTGCAATCATAAATACACCTTTAAATTTCTTTTCTGCCAATATTAAATTGAATTGATTTTTGATAGCCCGTTTAAACAAATTGATTTGTTTCATATCCAAGGGCAATTTAACTAATAATTCCATGAGGTATTGGTTTCGAATCCTTGCTACAACAGGTGCTGCTGGGCCTAAAATAAAATTATTTAAGTCAATTTTTAATGCGGCGCCTAATTTATGAGCCGCTTCATCCACTACTTCCTTACTCTTATGTTTTAGAGTTATTTCAATGATTCTACTGAAGGGAGGATAAAAAAACTGTTGTCGATGAGCGATTTCAAATTCATACATTTTTTTATAATCATGCTGTTGTACAAATTGTAATATTGGGTGATTTACTTGTGTTGCCTGAATCAACACTTTACCTTGTTCATCTTTGCGGCCTGCCCTTCCACTTACTTGCTCCATTAACTGAAAGGCTCTTTCATTCACTCTAAAATCAGCAAAACTCAATAAACCATCTGCGTCTAAAATACCTACTAAACTAACTTTTTCAAAATCAAGTCCCTTCACTACCATTTGCGTTCCAACTAGAATATCGATGCGCTGTTGTTCAAATAACTTAATCAAATTATCATGAGCAGATTTCCCTTTTACTGAATCTACATCCATTCTTGCTATCTTAAAATTTGGAAACTCCTCATCCAACATTTCCTCTATTTTTTCAGTACCAAAATTTTTCTCCACCCAATTGACTGTCCCACAAGCAGGACATTCATTAATTTTTGGATAAGTGGTTCCACAGTAATGACAATGAAGTTTATTAGAATATTTATGCAGCGTTAGGGTTACATCACAATTTTTACATTGAGGTAAATAGCCGCAGGTGCCGCACAATAAATAAGGAGAATAGCCTCTTCGATTTTGAAAAAGGATGACTTGTCGACCTTTTTCAACTGCCTGTTGAACTGCCTCTTTTAATTGAGGAGACAACATTACTTTTCCCTTTTGAACCACTTTTCTGGTATCAATGATTTCAATGATTGGCAAATGAATACCACCAAATCTTTCATTCAACTCTACCAATCCATACTTTCCTTTTTGAGCATTGTAATAAGTTTCAATGGAGGGTGTAGCACTTCCCAATAATACCTTCGCATCATATAATGACGCATAAAAGATGGACGCATCTCTTGCATTGTATCTTGGAGCAGGATCCTGTTGCTTAAATGAAGCATCATGCTCTTCATCTACTATTATCAAGCCCAACTCCTTAAAAGGTAAAAATAAAGCACTGCGTGCACCTAGTACTATCCTTGTTTCTCCTGTCTTAATCTTATTCCACATTTCTACCCGCTCATTGTTATTAAACTTGGAATGATAAATAACTATATTTCCACCAAAATGTAACTGAAGCCTTCGAATCATTTGAGAAGTAAGCGCAATTTCAGGTAAAAGATAAAGCACCTGTTTTCCCTGCAAATAATAGGATTCAATTAATTTAATGTACAATTGGGTTTTACCACTACTGGTTACTCCATGCAATAGGCATACATTCCGATTAATAAAACTTTCTTGAACAGCTTGAAGTGCACTATTTTGTGCAGGACTCAAGGAAAAATTAAGTTCCATTGATTTTGGTAATGACTTTATCCTGTCAACACTTCTCTTTTCGATGCGAATAATTTGTTTATCGACTAGTCCTTTTAATTGAGCAATCGTAGCGCTTGATTTTTTTAAAAGTGCAGATTGACTTACCTCCCCTTCTTGCTTCATCAGATGCAGATAACTCAACAGCAACTCCATTTGCTTAGGGGCCTTTGTCCAATTATTCAACAGTTCTTTTAATGCATCTTCAGTTTCATACTTTGGAAGAAGTAGTACAAAATTCTCCGACTTGCTCTTGTATCTTTCACTTAAAGCTTCCCAAACAATACAAACATTTTTATCTATTAATTTTTTAATAACTGGATATATATGAATGGCATCTATTATCTGTTGCACTTCTGTTAAATTCAATTGCTTTTTAATTAATAAAGCTTCTGCAATTAGATATTCTTCGTTGTCCAAACTAGAAAAATCATCCCCAAATTCCTCATTGTACAAAAGAATAGTTTCACTACTCAATTTAAAATGAGCCGGCAACGCTGCTGCCATGACTTCTCCTTCACTACACATATAATATTCACTAATCCAATTCCACAATGCCAACTGTTGAGAATACAATAAAGGAGTATCATCGAGTATATTTAAAATTTCCTTTGTTGGATAAGATGGTGCAATTCCGCTGATTGATTTTACAATGCCTGCATATTTTTTATTTCTACCTAAGCCTACTTCTACTCTACATCCTATTTGAATTACTTTGGCAAAAATAGCAGGTACAGTATAAGTGTAAGTAGTAGGTAAAGCCAGTGGGATAATTACAGATGCAAAAACAGTAGTACCACTGCCCATTGCAGGCAATTGCAGCGATTTGTCATTTGCTAAAACAGTTTGTTCACCAAATGAATCCGTTTGGTCTGCCTTCGCTGCTGGAATGCTAAAAAGGGGTATTTGGTTTTGATCACTCATTCAATATTTTTACAGCCAGCTTGTATTTTTTAGGATGCCTTGATCCAACTTGCTTGATAAGCAATCAATTTACTTTCCATCAAATCGTACACTTTTTTCTTTAAAAGTGGTAAGTCTTCTAGCGCTAGTCCCTCCACAGTTATTTCCTCCAAATAAATTGCCCTAGACCTACCTGGCGATAATGTAAATATACTTTTGTAATGCATCCGATGGATAGTATCTAAAAATAAAATTGGCTTGATGGGCGTTTGAGTTTCGATAGCGATTTTAAATGCACCGTCATAAAAATCTTTTAACGGATTGGAGGTAGTATTAAATGTTCCCTCAGGAGCAATTACCACAGAAATACCTTTTCGAATAAAGGCTTTTAGTTTTGCAACACTCTCTGCCCTTTTAGAGGCACTGCTCCGGTCTACCATTACCACTGCATTCTGATATAAAAAACCAAAAATTGGAATCTTAGCCATTTCCGATTTCCCCAAAATTCTAAAAGGTTGATTTCGTATTGCCTTCATAATAATGGGTATGTCCATGTAAGAAATATGATTAAAGATAAAAACATATTGCTTGTTTTTATCATGTAATGATTCAAATATATTACGGTGACGGATACCCCATATTATCATCATGGCATCCGCCCAGAACTGACATATTTTATAAATAAAATTTCCTCCCTTTATTTTTCCAAAAAAAGAAGCCGCTATTACAAGAGGGAACAGCAACAATAGCAAAACGATAAAAAGTAGATAACCGTAGAGGGAAAAAATTACCCTAAATGGGAAAATTACCTGTTTCATAATATAAAGCGAATATAATAAGTTTATAACGCAAAGCTATTTAGAGAGCATTTTTAACCTTTCTCAGCCAATTTTACACTTAAAAACACAGTAAAACAAGATCTTATCAGCTTTTTTCCAAAAATCCCTTTTATAATTCTCTCATTTAATCCGAATTCCCTTACCTTTGCCGTCCTAAATTTTGGTAATATGTTAGCAGTAGTAAAAATAGCAGGACAACAGTTTAAAGTGAAAGCAGGCGATAGCTTGTATGTACCCCATATCGAAGGTAAGAGTGGTGATAAAGTTGAGTTTTCAGAAGTTCTGATGACCGACAATGCCGGCAAAGTATCTATCGGTAACAATGTAAAAGCAATTGTAAAGGCGGAGATTTTAAACGATCTAGTACAAGGTGATAAAGTAATTGCCTTTAAGATGAAAAGAAGAAAAGGTTTCCGTAAAAAACACGGACATCGTACCCATTATACAAAAATACAAGTGACTGAAATCGCTTAATTGAAAGTATATTTTTCATTCGGGCCATTCCAGTAAAAAAATGAAAATTTGCCCAAATTGAACAAATTAGCTAATAAATTGGATTCTGAAATAAAAAAAAATAATTAAAAATGGCACATAAAAAAGGTGAAGGTTCGGTTAAAAATGGCCGTGATTCACAAAGCAAAAGATTAGGTGTAAAAATCTATGGTGGACAACCTGCTGCTGCTGGCAATATCATTGTACGTCAACGTGGGACTGTGTATCATCCAGGTAAGAATGTAGGTCTTGGAAAAGATTTTACCATTTTTGCATTGTCTGATGGTATCGTAGAATTTAAAAAAGGAAGGGGCGATAAGAGCTATATTTCGATCAATGCGGTAGAAGTTTCTGCATAAAAAATAAAATTTTTTTTGGTAGATAAAAAAATATTTTTAATTTTAAGTATTATTTACTAACCATTTAAATTTTAAAGAACATGGCAACTGCAAAAAAGGCTGCAAAAAAAGCACCTGCAAAAAAAGCACCTGCAAAAAAAGCTCCAGCTAAAAAAGCTCCAGCTAAGAAAGCTCCAGCTAAAAAAGCTCCAGCTAAAAAAGCTCCAGCTAAAAAAGCTCCAGCTAAAAAGGCTCCAGCTAAAAAAGCTGCTGCAAAAAAGAAATAAGCTTTGCTTTTTAAAAAGCGAAACTAATAAAAAAGTCCTGGCAAATGCCGGGACTTTTTGTTGCATCCAATACCTCCCCAACTTTCTTTTCTCTCATCCTTAACTTCTGAAATCTTTTCATTCACCTTGATTTGAAAAATAATTAAGCGAGTATATCAAATACTACCTAGCCTTATAGAAAAATTTTAAAAATTCAATTTACATTTGACTATGAATAACAACCAAATAGCTGAATCTTTCTCTTTATTGTCCAAATTGATGGAAATTCACAATGAAAACAGTTTTAAAGCCAAATCTTATGCTGCTGCTGCATTTACCATAGAAAAACTAACCATACAACTAAGCGAAACACCCGCTGACAAGATATTTGGTATAAAAGGGATGGGCGAATCTTCCGGAAAAAAGGTGATTGAATTGTTAACCACCGGAGTTTTACAAGCCTTGGAAGAAATGATAGCCAAAACTCCTCCCGGTGTAATAGAGATGCTAAATATCAAAGGCATTGGTCCAAAAAAGATTTGTACGATTTGGAAAGAAATGGAAATTGAAAGCATTGGAGAATTATTATATGCTTGCAAAGAAAATAGACTGAAGCTCTATAAAGGCTTTGGTGAAAAAACTCAGCAAAATGTAACCGAGACCATTGAGTTTTATTTAAAAAGCCAAGGTAGCTTTCTTTATGCTCAGATAGAACCACTTCAAGAACTTATAAAAAGTTTCTTTGAAAAATCCTTCCCAAATAATAAAATTGAATTTACAGGATCTTATAAAAGACAGCTGGAAATTATCAATGAATTAGAATTGGTAATAGATACCCCTATACAAAATATAGAAACTACCTTTTTGGAGGTTGATGACTTTGAGCTGATAGAAAAAAATGAATCCGATATTTTATTTGGACTTTCAGTAGGTTTAAAATTAAGAATCCACAGTGTTGATGAAAACGAAATAATAAAGCTTGCTTTTTTAAAAGGATGCTCTACAGAATTTGCTTCTGAATTTTCAAAGCAATTTCCAACCATCGATTACTCCGCTTGTAAAAATGAAGAAGCTATATTTAATCAAGCATCAATAAATTATATTCCCAATTGCCAAAGAGAACTTACCAGTACTATTGAAAGGGCAAAACACAATATCTTACCTTCCCTTATAGAGACCTATGATATCAAGGGTATCATACATAGCCATAGTAATTGGAGTGATGGAAGTAATACCATTGAAGAAATGGCGCTTAATGCCATTTCAAAAGGTTTTGAATACCTAGTCATCAGTGATCATAGCAAATCCGCCTTTTATGCAAATGGATTGCAAGTTGAAAGATTAAAAGAGCAACATGCAAATATTGATGCTTTAAACATTCAATTAGCTCCTTTTAGAATTTTCAAAAGTATTGAAAGTGATATCTTAAATGACGGAAGTCTCGATTACAACAATAATATTCTAGCAACTTTCGATTTGGTCATTGCCTCAGTACATTCAAATTTAAAAATGACAGAAGACAAGGCAATGCTTCGATTGATGAATGCAATTGAAAATCCGTACACAACAATATTGGGTCATATGACAGGAAGATTGCTATTGAGTAGAAAAGGATACCCTTTAGACCATAAGCGCATTATTGACGCCTGTGCAGCCAATCAAGTAGTAATAGAATTAAATGCCCACCCCAGTCGATTAGATATTGATTGGCGACATATCGACTATGCACTAGAAAAAAATGTATTGATATCAATTAACCCTGACGCCCATTCACCAAAAGGATTTGACGATATTAGGTATGGCACACTAATAGCACAAAAAGCAATGCTTACCAAAGAACAAAACTTAAGTAGTTTTGGATTGAAAGAACTAGAGCAATATTTATTAAACAGAAAGAAAATGAAAAATATTTAGTCATCTGTTAATGGCAACTTTTAAAAAGAGATTATTTTATAAATTATCAATTAAAATTATTTCAATTTTTTCATAAACATAAAGTAAAATCAAAACCAATTCAATTGCCTTAGTATTTAAATGTCTTTTTCATTAAAATATTATCAATTCTTTTTTTAAAAAAGGGTTACTGCCTTTTTATTTGATTCCAAATAGCATCCATCTCCTCTAAGGTCATTTCAGAAAGTTCTTTTCCAGACAAAGATGCCGCTGCTTCCATTTTAGTAAAACGATCGATAAATTTTTTATTGGTACGCTCCAGCGCATTTTCAGCATCTAGCTTCAAAAACCTTGCAAAATTTATTAAAGAAAAGAAAACATCCCCCAATTCATCTTCCATGTCATTTTTATTTCCAGAAGCAATAGCGGCAAACAATTCAGCTTTTTCCTCCTCCACCTTTTCCCATACCTGTTCCTTGTTTTCCCATTCAAAGCCTACTTGTTTGGCCTTCTCTTGCAAGCGCATAGCCTTTATAGTAGCCGGCAGCGACTTGGGAACTCCCGCTAACACCGATTTTTTTCCCTCCTTGATTTTTAATTTTTCCCAATTCCGTTTCACATCCTCCTCGTTTTCTACTACCACATCACCATAGATATGTGGATGACGAAAAATAAGCTTTTCGCAAACCCCATTAATTACTTCGTCCAGCGTAAACTGATTTTGCTCTGTACCTATTTTAGCATAGAAAACTATGTGTAATAAAATATCACCCAACTCCTCTTTGATACCCTTCCAATCACCCTCTGTAATTGCATCTGTTAACTCGTAAGTTTCCTCAATAGTCAACTGCCTCAGCGTTTCTATCGTTTGAACCTTATCCCATGGACATTTTTCCCTTAATTCATCCATTATCTTTACCAATCTCAAAAATGCATTTTCAGTAGTGGGTTGCATAAACAGTGTAATTAAATTTTTATTAAAAATAATAAAGAAATCTCGCATCCAAAATTTTAGTAATTTTTAATTGGCATCGATAAGCCCGAAGCAGTCCCTTAATCATAAATTTAACTTACTAAGAGGTTTTTTAAGTTAGGGAAAACAAAATATTTTCCCAATACTACCTTAGTTTTCAATAAATACAAACTACTACCTTAATTTTACTCTTCAAAATTCAACTATGGGCAAGACAATTTGGATACAATTGATATTACTGATGACAGTTTCAACAGCTGGAATATCTCAATATCACTATCTAGATATTGTAAGCAATCTTCAATTGGCTTCGGAAATGAGACAATTCAAAGAACAAAAAATAAGAGATGTTCAAGTACATAGTTTTGAAAGTAATGGGGACCCTAGTAAAGGTTTTTTCTGCAAGAAAAAAATCAGCAAAGATTATCGTAAAATTGAAACTTATACCAAATCAACTATTTCTGAAAAATCAATCCTTATTTCTAAATTCAATGCCGAAGGGCAATTAATAGCATCGAATGATAGCTCAACAATTTCGAGCTCATCCAATTTTTATGAGTATGATTCCAAGGGTCATCTTATCAAGGTGCTTAATATTTCTACTTCAGTGGATGATGACTTTACTTCTAAAATTACAGAGGAACATCTCTATTTATATGATACCAAAGGACATGCTTCAAAGATGCTAAGAATAAAAAATCAATTGGATACTACCACCGTTTTATTTACTTCTGATGAAAAGGGCAACATAATTGATGAAAAAGATTTAGGAAAAAACGGTAAACACTATTATTATTATTACGATGCAAAAAACCGACTAACCGACGTAGTGAAATACAACTCCTTAAGAGATAAATTATTGCCTGATTTATTATTTGAATATAATTCTGCCAGCCAAATAACCCAAATGATCACGACCGAAGAAGGCATTTCGAACAACTATTATGTTTGGAAAAAAATATACAATGATGGTCTAAGAATAATTGAAAAATGCTTTACCAAAGAAAATGAATTGCTAGGCTATTTTGAATTTGAATACAATTAAATAGTCTCCAACAAATTCATTCAAAATATTTTTTGGCAACCACCATCCGCCTAAATGTCTATTTTAGTTTTGTGTATCTCCTTTTTTGTTTCTAGGTAAACATCATTTCGTAACTTTATCTCCATGATTATTGGAAAAAAATTACTAATTGCCTTAGGTCTTTTCTTACTCTGTGGATATCTAGAGGCCCAGACTTTTGGAGGAAATCCAGCATCAGTCAAATGGAAACAAATCAATAATTCAAGTACCAGGGTAATTTTTCCAATAGGGATGGATAGTCAGGCTAAGCGGATCAATGCCATCAATCAATTACTTGAAAAAAATACAGCTTATAGTATTGGAGGGAAACAAATTAAATGGGATATTTTATTGCTAAATCAAACCACCATTCCCAATGGGTTAGTAAGAATGGCTCCGATAATGAGCGAATTTTACATGACTCCACAACAAAATAATTTCAGTTCTGGAAGTCTTCGATGGGATGACAATTTAATTATTCATGAAAATAGGCATATTCAACAATACAGTAATTTCAATAGTGGACTTACCAAAGTTTTTTCATTTTTCCTAGGCCAGGAGGGACAATTGCTTGCGAATGGAATTGCCATTCCTGATTATTTTTTTGAAGGAGATGCAGTATGGCAAGAAACTCTTGTGAGTTCTCAGGGTCGTGGCAGATTGCCGTCTTTTTTCAATGGCATGAAATCACTTAGGATTGAAAATAAAAAATACTCCTGGATGAAAATGCGCAGTGGATCTTATAGAGATTATACACCCGACCACTATGAATTAGGTTACCAGCTGGTAGCCTACGGATACGAAAAATATGGAGAAGATTTTTGGAGAAGAGTTACTCAAGATGCAGTTCAATTTAAAGGGATATTTTTTTCTTATAAAAAAGCGATTGAAAAATACACAGGTAAAACCTACCAGCATTTTAGAGAGGATGCAATCAATTTCTTTCTTGAAAAATCATTGCCCTCTTTACCCACCGACCCTCTGGCAAACCACTACCTTACTGCTGCTAAAAAACATCAAGTGGTGGACTACCTTTTCCCTCACTACATAAGTGACGACACGGTGCTGGTAGCTAAAAAGTCTAACCAATCCATTAGCAGTTTTTACTGGGTGACTAAGGGAGAAGAGAAAATAATACAGGCAAAAAAAATTGTAATAGATGATTACTTTAGTTTTAAAAATGGAATAGTTGTTTATGCTAGTTATCAATCTGACCCGCGCTGGGGAAACAGAAATTATAGTAACATTCAATTACTGAATATTTATACCAAGCAGCAGCGGCAACTAGGTAACAAAACAAAATATTTCTCACCCGATATAAACGAAAGCGGAACTGAGATATTAGCAGTAAATGTAAATCCAAATGGCAGTAACTATTTGCATCGAATCAACGCAATTACGGGTGAATTAATAAAAGAAATTCCGAATACTGAAAACTATTTTTACACACAATCCAAATACTTTGATTCAAGTACCGCTATTTCATCTGTAAGAAATTCTGAGGGGGAAATGAGCTTAATAAAAGTAAATCTCACCAGTGGTGAAAAGGAGACAATAATCCCTTTTTCATTCAATGTGATTGGATATCCTTTTATAAGGGGGGATACCATTTATTTCAGCGCTATGCATAAGAATGTAGATAAAATTTTTGCCGTTGGTCTGACTGATAAAAAAATATTTCAACTTACCAATAACATCAATGGGGTATATCACCCAGCCATCAATAGTAAAAACGAATTGTTATTTACCGCTTTTTCTTCAGAAGGATCAAGGCTTGTAAAGAAGTCACTCGCAGCAAGTGACTGGAAAGAAATAACCAATGAAGACTTTATTCAGCCTACTTCCTTTTATAATACCAGCTCTTTGCAAGGAAAGGGCGCTGACCTATTAAAAGAGGTTATGCCTCAGAATGATACGATTACAAGCTATAAGAAATCTTTACATCTATTTAATTTCCATAGTTGGAGACCAGAATTAGCGGATCCCGAATATGGCTACAACCTTTATAGCGACAATGTATTAAGTAGTTTTAGCAATACCCTCAAATATACTTTTAACCGATCCGACCGAAGCCATACTATTGGCTTCAATGAGATATTTGCAGGATGGTTTCCGTTGCTACAATTGGGTAGCTCCTATAGCTTCAACAGAAACATAGATACCGCTGTTGGAAAAACAGTCAATTTCAATTCGGCAAAAATAAATGCTGGAGTAAATATTCCTTTGAGTTTTGTGGGGGGAAGTTCTTCTACTTATATTAATTTTGGAGCAGGATATAATATTGAACAATTATTCTATGGAAGAAATGGTAAAAATGTATTAGACAATCTTTCTGTTAAATACACTAACTTTTTTGTTTCACTGAGAAATTTTGGTAGACAAGCAAAGCAACATATCAATCCACATTGGGCACAAACTATTTCAGTTTCCTACAGAAATGCGTTTAAACTAATCCACACCAACAAGTTAGTAGCCAATGGGTCTCTTTATTTTCCGGGCTTATCCACCAATCATAGCCTTGTTCTAAATGGATCCTATCAAAGTAGAGACACCCTATTCAACTATTTTAGTAATACCTTTTCTTATTCTAGAGGATATCAAGCATTGAGTACCCGACAAATGCACAAGTGGGGCGCCAATTATCATTTCCCAATAGTATATCCTGATTGGGGGTTTGGTAATCTATTGTTTTTTCAACGGATACGGGCAAACGCTTTTTATGATCATACCATTGCCCGAGCTAGAATAAATGGTAAATTAACAGACATAAAAAACAGAAGTGTAGGAGCAGAGATTTACTTCGATAGCAAAGCTTGGAATGCCCTACCAGTAACCTTCGGATTTCGATATGCTCATTTAATAGATACCGACTTAATCAATCCAGGAACAAGCAACCGCTGGGAATTCATTATCCCCATTGGGCTTATACCAAATTAAAAGTTGTAAAGAAATGATTGTATCAATTGTATTGAATGATTAACTTAGTAGCTCATCCCTTAAATTCTGTATGAACCCAATCAAACAATTAGCCATTATTCAAGAAGACCCATGGCTTATTCCTTATCAACAGGAGATAAAAGAACGTTTGGGGAATTTTAAAAGAGCACTCAAAGAAATTGAAGAAGCAGAAGGGAGCTTACTTAATTTCGCAACAGCGCATCAGTATTATGGAATTCATTTCGATAATAAAAAAAATGGATGGACTTACCGAGAATGGGCCCCCGATGCGTATCAGCTTTTTCTAACTGGTGATTTTAATGGATGGGATAGAAGTTCTCATCCGCTAGAAAGAAATCAACACAATGATTGGGAGATATTTTTACCTTTTGAAATATACTACTCAACCTTTACCCATGGAAGCAAAATAAAAGTCACTATTCATGGCTCTAATGGTATCGCCGATAGAATACCTGCATGGTTGCAAAAGGTAATCCAAGATCCAATTACAAATGATTTTTGTGGACAGCTTTGGTTTCCAGAAAATAAATTTAATTGGACGGATATTCAATTTATAAAAACAGTAAATAACCATGCACCCATTATCTATGAATGTCATATAGGAATGGCTCAGGAATCAGAAGATGTAGGCTCTTACCGCGACTTTGCAGATAAAATTTTACCACGCATAAAAGAGAATGGATACAATACCATTCAATTGATGGCAATAATGGAACATCCTTACTACGGTTCATTTGGTTACCATGTCTCCAACTTTTTTTCACCTACCTCTAGATTTGGAACACCTGAAGATTTAAAATACTTAGTCAACCAATCCCATGGAATGGGTATGGCAGTAATCATGGATATTGTTCACTCTCATTCAGTAAAAAATATTGCAGAAGGACTCAATGAATTTGATGGGACCGATCATCAATATTTTCATTCCGCAGAAAGAGGCTATCACACAGGTTGGGATTCTAAATTATTTGATTATGGAAAATGGGAAGTAAAAAAATTCCTTCTATCCAATGTAAGGTATTGGCTGGAAGAATTTCACTTCGATGGCTATCGTTTTGATGGAGTAACGTCGATGCTTTACCTACATCATGGCAATATCGATTTTGATCATTACGATAAGTATTTCAAATTGGATTTGGATACAGAAGCAATCACCTATTTACAATTGGCCAATGCGGTGGTTCATCAGTTCAAACAAAATGCAATTTCAATCGCAGAAGACGTAAGTGGAATGCCTGGTCTTTGCAGATATCCTGAAGATGGAGGACTTGGATTTGATTATCGGCTAGCCATGGGAATACCTGATTACTGGATTAAAATACTGAAGGAAAAATCCGATGAAGAATGGGATATCAACGAAATTTGGAGCGTTCTAAACAATCGCCGATTCGGTGAAAAAACCATCGCCTATGCTGAATCACATGATCAGGCGTTGGTGGGTGACAAAACACTTGCCTTTTGGCTGATGGACAAAGAAATGTATTCCCATATGAAATTGGAAGATCAAAGTCCTATCATTGATCGGGGAATTGCTTTGCACAAACTGATAAGACTCATTACCATCAGCCTTGGCGGTGATGGATATTTAAATTTTATAGGTAATGAATTCGGGCATCCAGAATGGGTTGATTTTCCACGTGAGGGAAATAATTGGAGCCACCAACATGCAAGAAGGCAATGGTCGCTAGCAGATAACAAAGAACTTAAATACCAATGCTTAGGCAACTGGGACAAAGCAATGATTGAATGTATTGATGACTATAAATTATTGTCTGCCTCTAAAGCAATCCAATTGCATATGGATGCAGGAAATAAAGTAATTATTTTTGAAAAAAATCAACTCGTTTTTATTTTCAATTTTAGTCCAACCAACTCAATTTTCAATTACCAATTTAAAGCTCCACAAAAAGGTACTTATCGCATCCTACTTGACTCCGATAAAAAATCATTTGGAGGATTTGGCAGGGTAGACGAAAGCATCGATTATCCAACAGATGAAAATCAGTTGATCAGTATCTACCTTACCAATAGAACTGCATTGATATTGAGTAAAAAATAGTAAACGCTATTTTAATTTATTTATTTGGAATAATATATCAGCTAAAAAAATTAGCTGTACAGTGATTTTTTATATTAAATAATTAATACTCCATAAAAACTTTTATTCTTCAACTCAATAATTTCTCAACTCTTACCGCGTCTTATTTTTGACAAACAAAAATTATCAACTTTAGATTTTTTTACTCAATCGGGAGGGGCCTGAACCTTTGGGCCAAATTAATTATAATAAGATTGAATAGTGCTTGGTTAATTTGAATAATAAATTTCAAAATTAAAATTTATTAATTTAAAAAAAAACGATAGCTTCATATTTGAACTTATTCTTGTGTAGGTTAAAAAATAGTATGGACTGTGGTATGGTGGTTTTTATTAAATGAAAAATTAATCTGCTCCCCAATCAATCAATTTTAGAGTAACATTTCTACATCAAAATAAATAATAAAAAACGATTTAAAACTTGCCTATGTTTTCCGATCAAATTAAACTCAGTGTCCTATTAAAATCAACTTGCTTATTGCTAGGATTGTTTTGCTGGCAATTAATCATTGCCCAAAAAAAAATTGATCTTTCCGACCTAAAAGAATTTAACAATGCGGGAGGTAACTGGCATATTGCAGGAGATGTAAAAGCGGATTACACAAAAAACCATGACCTATCTTTTACCCCAGGCTCAGGAATACTAGTAAATCTTCCTACCCCATCCGATCGAAAAGATCTTTTTACCAATTTAAAACACGGCGATATTGACCTTGAACTAGATTGTATGATGGCCAAAGGATCCAACTCTGGTATCTACCTTCAAGGTAGATATGAAATACAATTATTAGATAGCTGGGGTGTGGTGAATCCGCGTTCTTCTGACATGGGAGGCATCTATGAAAGATATGACAACAGTCGCCCCGAAGGACAGAAAAATATTGACGGCCATGCACCTCGACAAAATACTAGTAAGGCTCCTGGATTATGGCAGCATATGAAAATCTCTTTTCAAGCACCCAGATTTGAAGGTGGAATAAAAGTGAAAAATGCAAAGGTTCTTTCCATTGAATTAAATGGTATTTTAATTTTAGAAAACATAGAACTATTCGCACCTACTGCTGGATCAGTTTCTGAAGTGGAAGTAGCTTCTGATGCTTTGCGCATTCAAGGAGATCATGGACAAGTTGCCTTTAAAAATATTGTGATCACGCAAATGGATAAGCCCAAACCAGTGATTTCTGATTTATGGATTACCGTACTTAAAGGAAATTTTGAAAAAGTTCCTGATCTAACAGAGAAAAGGGGATTCTTGAAAGAGCCAACCCCTATCATTTCTACTAATATTGACGGTGTGCCTGACAATGGATTTTTGGCTAGATATCTTGGAATTATTCATGTTAAAGAAGCCGGAAATTATAAATTTAGAATGGTAACTAAAGGAGGTACTGGATCATTAAATATAAACAATCAAAATCTTATTTATTTTGGAAGTAGTCACCAAGATAGTAGCATCAATTTACCTGTAGGAGATTATAATTTTGAAGTATTTTTTTCTAAATATATGGATTGGGTAAAATCTTCATTAATAGTTTATACTGAAGGTCCAGGTATTAGAGAGTTTATCATTAGTGATCCAACCAACATTCCAGTTGATTTACCAGATCCTATTCTAGTTCAGGCAAATGAAAATACCATCTTACGCAGTTTCATTGACCTTCCCAACAAAAAAAGAATTGTACACGCCGTCAATGTAGGAAGTCCCCAAAAAATAAATTACACATTTGATATGGACAATGGATCCATCTTTCAATTGTGGAGAGGTGATTTTTTAGATGCTACCCGCATGTGGACTGGAAGAGGCGATGGCACTGCCAAAACTTTAGGTTCTGTCCTTTACTTAGGACCTCCTGCATTTCCGATCAATAAAATGAGTAATGCAAACACTCCATGGAAAACGGATACAACCGGAATGGAATTTATAACCAAAGGATATACGCTGGACGACAAAGGTTTTCCTTCTTTCAAATTTAAAATATTAGGAGCCACTGTTACGGATAAAGTTAAAGTGCTAGAAAGTGGACAGGGGATTCAGCATGAAATATTGGTAGAAAAAAGTGCTAAAGATCTAAGTTGGAGATTGGCAGATGCAAAAGTGATTGAAGAAATTTCTCCTGGATTATTTCTAGTAGATGATAAGTCTTATTATGTCAAGGTAGAAAATTCAGAAAGCCTTCGTCCTACTATTCGCGAGCAGAATGGACGCAAAGAACTGATAGTTCCCATTCAAGACAAATTAACCTATTCTATCCTATACTAAATTGCTAGTTTATATGAAATCATTTCAATTAAAAAAATCAATACTCCACTGTAAATTTATTTTACTAACTGCTATTGTATTCTTTTGTTTCTTAGCAAAGCCAATGGCACAGGAGTCTGCGAAGGAAGAAGACTTTTTTAAAATCAATAAAGTTCATGCACCGGAAGGTTCCGTAATTGAAGTCGGTGGTTTGTGTACCTTACCAGATGGAAACCTTGCATTGGCAACACGCAGAGGGGATGTGTACATTGTTGAAAATCCTACAAATGCCAAACCATTTTTTAGAAAGTTTGCTTCTGGCTTACATGAAATACTTGGAGTAGCGCATAAAAATGGTTCATTGTATGTTGTTCAACGTGGTGAACTAACCAGACTCTATGATTCAAATATGGATGGTAAAGCGGATGTATATGAAACTATTTATTCTTGGCCACTTTCTGGTAATTATCATGAGTACAGCTATGGTCCAAAAATAGCTGCCGATGGATCTTTCTTTGTAACACTCAATCTAGCTTTTGCAGATGTATGGTGGTCAGGAACCAGTTTTGTTCCATGGAGAGGATGGGCACTTCATATTTTTGAAGATGGAAAAATGGAACCTTGGGCAACAGGATTTCGTTCACCTTGTGGTATCAGCATGATTGATGGGGAATTATTTTACACCGATAACCAAGGCGACTGGATGGGTTCCGGAAGTATTATGCCCATCAAAAAAGGAGCTTTTATGGGTAACCCTGGAGGTTTGGTTTGGACCAATACACCGAACTCTCCTTTAAAACTAACGCAACAAGATATTTTTAAAAGAATCAACCCGCGCATCGAATTTGACGCACAAGGCAGAAGGGTGAAACCAGAAAATATTGTAAAAGAAAAATTAAAAACTTTATATGAAGTAAAAAAAGAGGTGCCTGAATTACAGTTGCCTGCTGTTTGGCTACCACACGGAGTATTAGGTATTTCTAATTCAGAAATTGTTAAAATACCTAAAGGAGTATTTGGTCCATTTGAAGAACAATTGTTGGTGGGTGATCAGGGCCAGAGTAAATTATCCCGTGTATTTATGGAAACAGTCAATGGCGAATTGCAGGGTTGCGCATGGGATTTTAGAAGTGGATTTCAATCAGGCGTATTGCGAATGGCATGGTCCAAAGAAGGATCATTGATGGTAGGAGAAACCAATCGTGGATGGGGATCTGCAGGTGAAGCCACTGAGGGTTTACAACGTCTCAGTTGGAGTGGTAGAGTGCCTTTTGAAATGAAGACAGTTAAAGCGATGCCCGATGGTTTTGAAATAACTTTTACCAAACCGGTAGATAAAAAACAAGCTGCTGATATTTCGTCATACTCCGTTGAAAGCTTCATTTATAAATACCAAGCGGTTTACGGAAGTCCGCCACAAAATACTCAAAAATGT
>Ga0214919_10001938_pt1 | contig 33214 bp, 37 predicted proteins | sample LL1503_MetaG_FD_177994 | JGI IMG/M metagenome (GOLD analysis project Ga0214919, IMG submission 177994) | Freshwater microbial communities from Lake Lanier, Atlanta, Georgia, United States - LL-1503 | ecosystem: Environmental > Aquatic > Freshwater > Lake | place: USA: Georgia | collected... | reverse complement strand
TTGTATTGTTTTTGAATGTCCCAAGCGACCAACTGCTTTGTGCTCATTAGCGTGACGTAACTTGGTGACCATTTGAAATCCTCATAGAATTGATACTAAGCAGTATGTTAAAGCCCAGAAGGCTCCGATTAGGCTAAACCATAGTTTAAAAGTGCAAAGCAACCCGAACTTTATGCTTTTTTGTGGCGCCTTGACCTAGACTTGCAACCAAGACCTATGGGCAAAGTTTTTATGGAGATAAAGCATGTCAGGTCAATCAAATAGCGCAAGCAAAGAATTAACTGCATTGAAAACCAATGTTGACGTTGTGGTCGTGGGGGCGGGGTTTGCAGGCCTTTACATGTTGTACCGCCTGCGTGGCATGGGACTGCGCGTTCAAGTGATTGAGGCAGGCAGTGATGTGGGCGGCACTTGGTTTTGGAACCGTTACCCAGGGGCTCGATGCGACGTTGAAAGCATGGAGTACTCCTATTCCTTTTCTGAAGCGTTGCAGCAGGAATGGGATTGGACCGAGCGCTATGCAACGCAGCCAGAAATTCTCAAATATATCAACCACGTCGCAGATCGGTTTGACCTCCGCCGTGATGTTAAGTTCAGCACCCGCGTCAGTGCTGCTGTTTTTGACGCGGCTGCCAGTCGATGGACCGTGACCACCGAACACGGAGATGTTGTAAAAGCACAGTTTTGTGTGCTAGCAACGGGCTGTTTGTCAGCCGCCAAGCCACCAGAAATTAAAGGACGTGATCTTTTCCAAGGTGCCTCCTATCACACAGGTTTATGGCCCCATGAGCCTATTGATTTCAAAGGCAAAACGGTGGGTGTCATTGGCACAGGCTCTTCAGGAATTCAAACGATTCCAGAAGTTGCAAAGCAAGCGGCTCATTTATTTGTCTTTCAACGAACGCCTGCATTCAGTTTGCCTGCCGGCAACAGACCTTTGAACGAGGCTGAAGTTCAAGAGATCAAGCAAAACTATGCTGACCTTAGAAAACGGGCAAGAGTCAGCCCAACGGGTATGGCAAGTGACCCTTTACCCACCCAATCTGCCTTAAGGGTCACACCGCAAGAGCGTGAAATGGCCTACGAATTTCGTTGGCAAGCGGGTGGTACAGCCTTCACGCGGACTTACAAAGATATTATGCTTGTGGCTGAGTCGAATGACACAGCGGCAGACTTTGCACGTCGCAAAATTCAATTGCGGGTGTCTGATCCTAAGGTCGCTGAGAAACTGACACCCAGAGACATTCACATTGGCACCAAGCGATTGTGCTTGGATACGGAATATTTTGAAACTTTCAACAGAGGCAATGTGTCACTGGTGGACATTCGAAGCACGCCCATTGAAGAGATTACAGAAACAGGCGTGAAGACCTGTGATGCTGAATACAAGCTTGATGCGCTCATTTATGCAACCGGATTCGATGCCATCACTGGGGCCATCTTGAACATTGATATACGAACCTCCAGCGGTCTGACCTTGGCTGAGAAGTGGCGTGCTGGCCCTCTAACTTATTTGGGCCTCATGACAGCCGAGTTTCCAAACTTATTCATGATTACAGGACCTGGCAGTCCTTCTGTATTGAGCAACGTGATTGTGTCCATTGAGCAACATGTGGAGTGGATTAGTGATTGCATTCAGCATTTAACTGCAAACGCATTCCCACAGATTGAAGCGACACAGACCGCAGAAAATAACTGGGTCGCTCATGTCAACCAACTGGCCAATACCACGTTGTTCCCGAATGCCAATTCATGGTATTTGGGTGCCAATGTGCCAGGTAAACCCCGTGTTTTCATGCCATATGTGGGGGGTGTTGGACGCTACAGGGAGGAGTGCACGGCCGTTGCAAACAATGGTTACGCGGGCTTTGACATCAAAAAGTTATCCAGTGCAAAGATAAGGTAACTTTTTAGTGACAATGACTTTAAAAATAATAATTTAAAAAGCCATTGACTTTAAAAATCACTGGTTTTTGAAATTGGTGGGCCCAGCAGGGCTCGAACCTGCGACCAAAGGATTATGAGCAGCTTCAAGAAATAAAATATATTTAAAATCAATAAGTTATGCACGATCTGCTGAGGTGTGGAAGCAAATGTGGAAGTAACTTTTACTAAATCCGAAATATGTAAACTTTGAATAGACATTCATTTTTTGGATCAAGTACCAGAGGTCAGTACTGTTTGTAATCTTAACGATTTATGAACGTTATCTTTTTTTTGTTACACCAAAAATTTATCAATCAAAGAAACTATCGCCAGTATCAGTTTCGTCGGAGAACAAGTTTTGCAGCAAAAGCCCGCCAGCTACTGCACCAACAGTTGAGCCTAAAGTTGCAGCAGCTACTTGAGCAAGCAATCCGGCTTTCCAATGACCTTGATCCGACTTTTCTTGAACCAAACTTGGATCAGATTCATTCGCTTTAATTTTATTCAATGCTGCATCCAAGGCCAATTGAAGCGCCAAGCTACGCTGAACCAAAAGGTACAAGGCATCAGGTTGCTGACCAATTGAATCCTGAATAATTTGCTGAGCAACAGCATCCTTGGTTGGTGTGGCAGTTTGTCTGAGAGATGCTAAAAATTTCAAAAGTTGATCACGCTCCTGTGCATTCATCTACATCTCCTAAATTGATAAGTTAGTTTTGATTTTTAACATGACAAACAATGGATCATCAAGCGGTTCATACTTTGGCCGTAGCACAAAATATCTTTTTTCTATCATCAATTGAATTGGTTGAACTGATAGTTACAAACCCAGTCTTTGTTCATAAGATGAAAGCACCCTTCTGTATTCAGAAGCGCTAGCAAAACAGGTATTAAAGGAACTATGACTCAAATACATCTTGCAGCATCTTGACAAAATAGTCCTGCCTTAGACTTAATGACTAAGACTTAAGACAATGTGTAGTCAACCTCAGCTCATGTAAAACTTATTTCCGATCAATTTAAAAATTTCAAGGACAGCAATTTATAAGTCAAACTATAGAGTGCAATCAATAAAGGTGGTGAAATTCGCGGCCAAATAAAATTCAACAGCAAACTTGGAACATTATTTTTCAACCATTCGATTACATCCAGAATGAAATTATGAACAACAATAACCAAGAGACAAAGATTGCAAAGGATGGGCTTCGATATCTTGTCAAAGAAGGCGGTTCACCCTATCAAGATTCGTCCTGCGGAATGACCATGAGTTGCTATAAGTGTGGATTGCACAAATCACGATCTTCAGGCACATTTAAAAATTTACTTGGCCAGCGAATGTTCAAGTGCGCAGACTGCGTTTCCGCAACAGAAAAATAGTTTTAACCTCTTTCAAATTTTTTATTTAAGCTGATAAGTCGACCTTATTGTTGACTGAATAAATATTTTGCGCAGTAAAACCTTCACCTAATTGTTTCAGTCCACGAATTTCAGCTGAATGCAATTGAAGCTGACAGCCACGTTTTTGTAATTCCTGTGCAAAGTGCTTGGCAGAATATAAATTAGTACTTTGCAAAGCAGCACCTATCTTTTTTAGATAGGGATCATCGGAAACAGATGGGTCAAAGTTAACAAGGGCAACAAAGGCTTGTCGTGCAGCATCCAAATTACCATCGTTGATGCATTGCAGCAAAGCATCTAACTTTTGTTTTCGGCGGTTTTGCTTCTCACTTTGCGGCGAATTATTGCCACCCCACTGCCTTTGATTGGCATCAATACGAAGAGACATTGAAGTATCCATGTTAAGGACTCCTTTTGATCTTTAAGCTCTGTTTATCTAAACCTCATTTACTTACATTTCAAATTCAAAAACGTGATTGGAGTTCCTATAAATACAAATTCAAATGTATTTACAAGGGACTGGATCCATGAAAACCATTCAATCGTGTCTTTTTCAGCATAAGCCATGCCAAGCTAAAACCGGCAAAAAGTTGCCAGTTTCTAAAAAAGTGTGGGGAGAAATTAAAAAGCCCGGCCTGGTAAACCAAGTCGGGCTTGACCTAGGGCGCGAGAGGCTCTTGGTCTGTTCCGTGGTGAAGGTGAGTACTTGGACCTTCCCAAGGGAGCGGCAAAGATGTCGCTCTTTCTAGAATGCGAACCAAGATTTCTCAAGGCCGCGTAGTAATCCTAAAACTTAAATTTTCTGCTGTCAAACCTATTTATTTCATAGAAAAAATCTGATGCTGGCAACCAACAGAAACTTAAGGAAACAAACAAAGTCAAGATAAAAAACTTAACTTATTGGTGAAGATTGCTCGAGTAAGTCGCCCAATATTACTAGTAACTGCTGCCCAGTGGCAGTAAAAGGATCGAACTCAGGATGGTTCAATTTAATGATGGGTTCAGACTGTGAGATGTTGACGTGAGCCATAGCCCACAAAGGAAACATGCGCTCCTGAACTTCTTGGAGCAAAACGATTTCCATTTCCTTGTGGCGAGAATCGCGAAAGATCTTTGCCAAAAGATGATTGAGCGCCTTACGCTCCCCTTCGAGTACCTGTATGAAAATATCCTGACCTTGGCATAAAACGCCAGTTATGCCGTTAGCCTCATTGTGAACTTTGGCGGTTTCCAAAATCGAACTTGTAACCGTAGTTGTGATGGCACCAGCCGCTTGGCTTACATACATGACACGAATCAACATATTTCTTGCCCCTTCACACAATAAATCAGGATATACGTGTTTCTGGTTTTCAGTTCGACTGTTTGTTGATTTAATTACTAAAGTCTTCACTTTTATGCTCAATTTAATCAAGCTTTGTGAATTTATAGCGTTATGGAAAACCCCATAACTTATGGAATGCAAGACATACAGAATGACTTAATACTTGGAGAACGGCATGCGCTCCACAACCAAGAGACGATCACCGTTAAGTGCTTCTAACGCAGCGAAGCTGGAGGAGTTATGTGCATGGATTGTTGAAAATCCTATGCAAACACTTGGTTGGTCACAGCTAACCCAAAGAAGTGGTTACTCGAAAGAACAACTCATCGAGCTGTTTCAGGTCTACAAGCAATTGACGCCCTTTGCATTCATCAGGCAAGTACGACAGCAACAAAAGAAAAACCAAGAAACTTATTCTCAACCTGAACTTTTCGAAAGTATTGCAAAACTATTCAATGACAGTGATCGTCTGATTTAAAAAATTTCTATTAAATTTGGAGAATCTCTATGTATCAAAAAATTATTTTGGCCTACGACGGATCGCTCGAAAGTCAACAAGCGCTTTTGAATTGCAAAGAAATTTCGCAGTGGGAGCATGCCAAGGTTCACTTACTCTCAGTAGTACCTTACGACCCTATTCCAATGGGTCACGAGTCGTCTTACTACACTGAACAACAAAATCAAGTCGAAGAGCAGCGCCACTTTAAAACACTGATAGAAGGTGTTGAGCAATTAAACAAAGCGGGATTGGAAGCCGTAGGCGAACTATTAAAAGGTGATGCAGTTGATCAAATCGTCCAATACGCAATAAACATAACTGCTGATCTGATAATTCTTGGTCACAAACATCATGACAATTGGCTTGCTCGCTGGTGGCGAGGATCTATACCTAAGTCATTAATTGAACACTCACCGTGCAGTGTTTTAGTCGTCATCATCAAATGATTTAGTGCAGTTGGATGATTTAAATTAACTTGTACTCAGGAGCCCATCATGGATCAAATAAGGAAATTACGATTTCAGGATTTCAAAGAAGAAAAATTAGAACAAGGCTATAGAGAAGTTCTAGAGCGTCGATGGGAGCCACATGCCGAAAATGAATTTCATCATCACGATTTCACAGCTGATGCAATTGTCATCGAGGGTGAATTCTGGTTAACCGTTGAAGGTAAAACTAAGCACTTGATTTCAGGAGAGACTTTTCATGTACCAGCTCACATTAAACACAAAGAAAAGTATGGGCCAGAAGGTTGTGTTTTTTGGGTTGCTAGAGTCTAAATTTTATGTAACTCAATAGACAAAAGTAATTTAGTAAAAAAACACAAAATCCGTTTAAGAAATGTTTTTCTCATACAGATCAACGACTTATAAGAGTCGAACCAAGAGTGTGGAAGTGGTGTGGAAGAAACAGTGAAATTTGCTGGGTTTTTATGCAAATTTAAGCAGTTTTTAGCTGCCAAATACACTTGAGATTTGTTCTGAGTTGAGTGAACAGAAAATTCGCAGTTTCACTCGAGAAAACTGTTTTTAAATGCGTGCATTTGCAGCTAAAAGACATGAAAAAAGCTACTCAAAAGAGTAGCTTTTAAAGTGGTGGGCCCACCAGGACTTGAACCTGGGACCAAAGGATTATGAGAAGTTTTAATAAATAAAACCTATTGAAAATCAAAAGATTGCATGCGCTCTACAGCGGTGTGGAAGCAAATGTGGAAGCAGACGACTATCCATGTACAAGAGCTCTTACAAAGCAAGATGAACTGGGAATGAGTCTGTGGTCAAAGTTAGGCTCTTTTAGTAGTCTTCAGGATTGAACTCAACGGCCTCGGCACTAGGAAAGAAGAAACGAATTTCTCGCATTGCATCGGCTACATACTTATCGTTCATTGCGTATTGCTTGACTATCTTCGAAAGAGCAGCCCGCGTCATACGAGCGCCATCGAGTTCAATAATGAATGATTCGTCTTGATCGCTTGTATCGTCAATCAGCACCTCTGCCGCATCGCAGTCAATGCTTGGTAACTCTGTGAAATCCTCAAGGGCTTGACCTAACCTAACTAAGCCAGTGACCAATTTGTGGACTTGAAAATGAGGATCATTTCTCAGGAACTCACTAATCTCTTTATTGCTACCTGAACCATTCAGCCCATAGAAGCAAACCTTTGAATTGGTCTCTGCATTAATCACAAAAAGTTTGAATTTTCGACCTAAGCCAAAACACAAAATCTTCTTCAGCTCAAGATTGAAAACAAGGAAATGAGGCTTATGCAACTGATCGTCAAGTACTTGTGTAATTGGTGGATAGATCTCACAAAATTCACTAAGCAATGACTTGTCATAGTGATCAAGCTTGACGATCAATAAATGAGAGTGCAAGTTGAACAAGTGACCTTTCTGCTCAAGCCTATGAAGTAAAGCAACCGCTTTCATTGTTCCGCCAGCGTAGTTCATTTCAAAATTCCTTTTGAGTGCATCCTGTTTTAAATGTCGAAAAATTTGCAATTTCTTAGATAAGGCAACTATTTTAATTAGCTACCCTCACATTGATTCTGGTTATCAAGCAAGCTTAATGATGAATGATTACAAACTTACACGAATGTATGTTCGAAACTACGATGGGGTTGATATCGCTAGTTGAGATTTTTAATGCATTGATCACGAGTATTTGAGCTATGCCAGTCATCCTCAAGACAACATAGAACAAAAGCGCATAGTTTTTTGCCAAATATCCTTGATACAGACCCGCTAGAAGGAATTTTGTGTTGAAGATGCTTGAAGGCTGCTAAGAGGCTGTTGCTGAATGCTATGCAAATCAGCCTGACTAAAACTACTTGAGTAGGTAGGCCTGAGCACGGGCTGTGAACTTGGCATAGGAGATTGCCTACTATTTGCAACAGAGGGCGAACTTGAGGGTACTGGACTTTTTGCAGGAAGTGGCTTGGGCGGCGTTGGTTTAGGCTTATTAGGTGCTGGTGGTTTGGGTGGGGTCTTCTTCGGTTTAATTTTTTTAGGCTTAGGAGTGACTGCAAGTTGCACCTTTTTTGCTGCCGCTTGTTTAGCCTGAGCCATGACCGCTGACCACACGTTGTTAGATATCAATCGCCAAAGTGCCAATTGGTCCTCTGCATTGGCTATTTCTGTAAATCGCATAGTTGGCTTCCTTTTTACACATTTATTTATGTCAAAAAGAAACCGACACGCATGTCGGTTCTGGATTGCTTAACTTATGCTGTTTTTGAAGGAAGCTTAAGTATTGGACGCTTCTCTACAGAAACAGTCTCTCCAAGTCCATTTTTTACCTTCTTGGTAACCGCCTCAATACGCTTGTCCAACTCGCCAGCGTCAACTGCTGTGCGAATCACTTGCAGCGAGGTGATGACATCGGCAATGCTGTCGGTCTCTATAGCGTTCTTGCCCTCGACAATTTCCAGCGTGCGAGCCCCATAGCGAACCGTGATGCATAGCTTGCCGTTCTCGCCAGTCCACCACCAAGGCTTCAACTTCTTGGGAACTTCTATCTTGCGGCTCTCCCCTGTTATTTCGTCTTTGACTGTACGAATCTTCACGGGCGAAAACTCCGCACCAGACTGCTGTGCTTTGGCCAATTGAATTTGCTCATCCAACTTACTGCTAAGTTTGTGACGGCGTGACTGTTGGGGACTGTTGCCCTGTTGACGCTTACTAGTGACCAATTTCAATGCACTTAAACCTGTCATAGCTACTCCTTATGTGTTGCAGGAATAGCTAATTTATTGTCAGACCATGTCTCTGAACAACCGAAAAGATTGGTAACCCGACAGTCTGGAAGGACTCAGTCTATTCAAGCATTGGATCTCAATGTGTACAAGCAGAAAAGTAATCCATCGCTCTTCTTTCTTCTTCAGCGATCCTCTGCCTGTGCAGCAGCTCAGCATGTAGAGCATCAATCGAAACAGGCGTATAACGCTTTAGCTGCTTTGGGCTTAGATGCCAATATTTGTTATTCGTTGCTTCTTGCAACCTTAACTCTAGCATTTGCTTCAAATCTGGACCTAGTCTTGACTTGAAGAAAATAGCGTCATGTACACGTGCAATCGGAACGTGTGCGGATTGGGCTGCAACTGAACAGATCAAATCCATGGCGTGGGTTTCTGCATGCTGATACAAGTACGCCAAGACCTTTGACTTGCTGACTCTGCCGCTTACGGTTTGCAAGCAACTAAGTGCTAACAACTCTGGGCTGTTGTCTTTAACTAATCCAAAAATGAAGTCATCCAAAGCTCGTTGCTCTTCAATGAATGCCTTGACAGTGGGGTCAGCTAGAAATTGATCTCTCACCGATTGATTCTTAAGGATAGTTACAATAGCTGGGTTCTTCCATCCGCCACTGCTATCAGTCCAGCCGCTGCCAATGCTCTTAGCGCCAAAACTAATTGCAGTTAGTGCCTGTTTGATCAAACTTAACTGAAAGTCTTGATTTAATGATTCGTTACCGGTGAAAGTAAAGTAACGAACTGTGGCCATGAAATCAGCTTTGTCTTCAAGGTACAAAGTAGTTGCAGGGAAATGTAAGCGAACATCTGCTTCTGTTTTAGCTTGCAAAAGCAGGTGTTTTGCATATCCCATCTTCCATGCGACTACGCTGCTGCGCATGTCGTACTCCCAACAATTGCCAAGCATTGCGCGCCTAAGTTCTTTATGAACGTTTTGAACGCTAAGCCCCTCGTAATAAGTCCGGCCAAATGGACTTCGTTTGATGCGCTGGGGAAACATTCCCCCATTTATGGAAGAAACAGCCAAAACAATCTTTGCTTGGTTCAAGATTAGTTGTCGCTTTTCTTTAGATCCGAACTCTGCACCTGAGCCCAACCAATGAACAAATGCTTTTAGTGATTCAATGTCAACGGGAACGAAATCAAATCCAAATGCAGAACCTAAAAGTGAACCGGGCTCTAGCTCTGGAAACAAATGTTGGAAAACAACACGGCTGTCTTCAGTCTCCCCTGTTAAGTAGCAATCAAGCTCTCTATCAGTCTTAATTTGAGAGATAGCTGCGCTACTTAGGGTCATTCGATCATCTAGATTTACCAAGCGAGTGAGTTTTACTGTTGAATACGATTCTGTGAATTTGTTTCCCTTTTCTACTGTTTGTACTAGTTCCAATTGATTGTCCTTGAGCCATTTATGCACTCGAAGCTTTTGCGGGCCAATCCTTCCGCCTTTGTTTGCCAAATCATGCAAAGGAATTGGATACAAACCAAGCTTTTTCTGGGCAGGTGTAATTCCACGCTGTATTGCGATAAGTAAAAGTCCTTCAAGTGCGTTTACATATTTAGCAAGCGCTCTTGAGGCCGAATTAGGTGGCGTTGGGAAAGCTTGCTGTAACTTAGTTAGCACTTGGATTTTGGTAGTTAGCTTAATCATGGAAAGTCTGTTGAATCGTTAAAAATCAATGTATTTAGTAGGTTTTATTAGATTAAAAAAAAGTAACACACATATAGTAAGAATTAATAAACACATGTTCAGACTGAACATGTGTTTATTTGCTTTCCAAATTACTCCTTTAATATGCAGTGTTCATCAAAGGGCATTGCTTGTAATTTACACATCATGTCTACAAGAGCTTCGCGAAATTCATCCCATCTAGGTCCTTCACAGAACTCTGCCGTTGGAAAATAAGCAATGTTGTTTTGCACAATTTTCCCAGACAGTTTTAGATCCTTTTCAAATTTTGCTGAGTCGGTAGCTCTAAATTTAATTGCTTCCTGAACTCTGTATTTTTGTTCTATGTAGCTAAGTGGAAATTCAACGTAATCGCCACCGAAGTTTTCAAGGTTAATTTGCATGTATTCCATAAATATTCTCCAAAATTTCTGACGATTCCGGTCAGCTCGGCTATGAGTAAATCCCATAACTGAAGTATTTCATCTATAGCGTTTTTCTGATATCCTAAAAATCATTGATTCAAATTACTTGTTAAGAAAATGAAAGTCCATTTCCTTGCACCTCACCCCTTGTTCGGTCGTAAGTCAGCGCCCCTACCCCTGAAGGAACAAGAGCGAAGCCCCTACTACTGGTGGTGGGCTTACCTGAGGCGTTCTGAGGCTTACATCAAGTGCTGTGAGAAAGGTGGCAAAGGCCCTCTAGCCAAGCTCTACGCTGACTTTGGCGATGTAAGGGAAGATGACTTTCGAAAATGGTGGACAACAGGTGATCATGGTGCTCAGCTATTTGCTGAACAAAGACAAGCAGTCAAATTTGGTCAACTAAAAGACGCCGCTGAGTGGCATCCTGACTGGACGAGTGACAGAGCCTTGGTAATTGCCATTCCATTGAATATGAACAAACGTCTAATCAAAGCAGGAATTTCCAAACTCCTAGATTCAAATATTCAATCGCGTCGTGGAAGAAAAGCTTTGAGAGATGCGGATAGTTCAGCCCTTTATCCACTGGCAAGAAACTACACAGCACAGAACCTAAAGACGGCACTGGCTGTTTACGATCTTTGGCATAACGGAAAGGTTAATCCGAGTGAAAAGCTATTTCATTGGAAAATTGGTGTCAAAGTTGGTTTAAACAAACAATCAGTCAAGGATGCTAAATCAGCAGACAAATATTTACGCACTGATGGGCGTAATAGATTAAATGCAACAGTCGGCAGATACATCAAAGATGCTCAAAAGATCATCAAGGGTGTTGAACAAGGCGAGTTTCCTGCTGTGTAAATTTTATCCATCTCAGCTAAAACTCATAAATACCCTGCAAAGGCACATTTAAAAGGGACAAAACTATGGCGATTATCAAACTCGATCAGAAAACAAAAAATATCAATATTTCAGAATGCTCAATTGAGCACACACTGATATTTAAGTACTTTGACGACTTACCAGAAAAGCAGCGAGACGAAGAATTCAAGCGAGCACTACAAATTGGAGTGATTGCGCTTATGGAAGATCGTTTCGCAGCATTCCTATCAAGAACGGAGGGTGAGTTAGGCACCCAGCTTGAATCTCTTAAGTTAATTTACGAGAGAAATGTTAAGGCTAAAGAAAATACAACTGAGTCAGGCACTAGTGCTGAACCAGAAATATATAAAGAAATACAGAATTATCTTGATCGAGCTGGATTTGCCGATGACGATGTAGTCATGACAGGCGCGTCCGTTGGCGCAATTCCGCGCAATAAGACTGGTGACATTGTTCTTAAAGTCAATGGTGATGACAAAAAGAAGATTGCAGTTGAAGTTAAGTTTGATCAGTCACTAGCACTTGGTGAATTTGATGGAACAGACAGCCTTGGTCGCCCACGTGATACAGCTATAAGTCAAATGATTGAATCCATGGCAAATCGTGAGGCTCAGCTGGCAGTGATTGTTTTTGATCAAAGCCGTTCTTCTGAAGGCCTCAAAAACATGGTTAACGGCATAGCTTGGATTCCAAGCGTTGGATTTGTCGTCATCATCGACGATGTACGTCAAGACTACTCAAACTTGTTTATTGCACTTGATTTAGCACGCAGCATGTTGATGAGCACACTGAAAGTGGTTGATCAAAATATATTTGAAAGTCTTCTTGGAAGAATGTCAAAAGATCTTTCATCCATTTTGGAAACTGAAAAGCTTCTTAAGGAGAATCACGCAAATCTAAAGAAGATTGCGACTTCAATTCGTAAGCACGCAATGCTAGTGGGATTTACGCAGAGGATACTCAAAGACTTTATTGCAAATGGTAATGTTAGCAACCAAGAGTTGCTTAAGCTCTATCATGGCAACGGGCTCAAGGAGGAATACTCATCAATTACTAAAGATGTTGAGGCCCTTTTCCCTGCGCTTGAATTAACTAGCTGACAATCAAATGATAAAAACTACACTCTTACTTCAGAATGAAATTAATAAGTGATTTAGTTTTTTATCTTACTTATGCTATCTTATGTAGCGAAAATTAATTTGATTTAAGAGGCGTTTATATGCTTTGCTCAAGTTGCGGCTATCTAATAAATCCTGAACGATTACTCGCATTACCTGATACAAAGTTATGCAAGGATTGCCAATCAATAAATGAACGCACGCCAAAGATAATTTCTAAAAGTGAGCCAAGGAAAAATTCAAATGAATCTTCTTCGAGAACTAATAAAATTGGAAACTTAAAGACACTTTATAAGTGCAAAAAATGCGGCTACTCTTTGAATTTGAATCCAAATTTAAAGTGCGCTTTTTGTAATGAAAAATCTGAGTTTGAAATTTCTTATCGGTAGTAATTTGATTTGAACTCTAAAATTTTTTGTCGGCCGCACAATACTTGGCATCAAACTATTTTTGCAAAGTGAAACTTCAAAAAATTAACGAGTTCTGTATCAATTAACAGTAATGTTGGCAATTTTTGAAATCTCTGTATAGCGTTGAATATCTTTTGCAAGCCCTTGATAATATTCTTGCGGGGTTCCACCTACAGCAATGAATCCACCTGCTTTTAGGTATTCTTTCAATTCGGGATCATGCAACGCTTTTGCAACTTCAGTGTTTATTCGCACCACTAAAGCTGATGGTGTACCGGCAGGAAAGAAAAAGCCAAATCGTCCAGGAGTCCAGGTGAAGCCTGGAACCGACTCAGCAATCGATGGTATGTCTGGCATTGCAGAAGCTCGGGATGTTTCCCCTCTAACTTGTGCAAGCGCTCGGAGTTTTCCAGACTTTATATGTGGCTCTGCTAGCAAGGGATTGACTGCAATCATGCTCACATCACCACGGATGACAGCCAAGACCATATCAGGAATTCCTTTGTAAGGAACATGTGTCATCTGGGTACCAGATTTGAATGCAAGTGTCTCCATTAGAAGGTGCTGACCATTACCTACGCCTGGAGTTCCATAGTTAATTGTCCCAGGCTTCTGTTTAGCTGCTGTCAACAAAGAAGACAAATTAGCATAAGGTGAATCGGATTTAACCAGCAATAAATATGACTCTTGCGCCATGGCTTCAGAGATTGGGACGAAATCGCGCAAAGTGTTGTAGCGTAAATTAGGGTAAATCACCTGATTGATAGTCATTGACGCCGAATTGAAAAGCATTGTGTATCCATCTGGCGGGGCACGCATAACCGTTTCCACAGCAATGGCGCCGTTAGCTCCAGTTCGATTGTCAATAACAATGGGTTGTTTCAACCCGATCTCCATAGCGTGTGCAGTTTTACGCGCAAGCACGTCAACAGTACCTCCAGCGGGAAATGGCACAATCAATTTGATAGGCTTATCAGGATAGGTTTGTGCTTGAACTTCAAGCCCAACAACCGAGCTGAGGATCAAAAAGATTAGAGAAAAAAAGTATTTCATCAAAAATTCTCCGAAGCTGTGAATCGGTTTTCGGCTGGATTGATATCTGGGAGCGAATGTTCAGAATCTTTGGGTGGTATGAATTCATGTGCGTTCAACGCCATGGCAACCATGGTGTAGTAACCCACCAAGGCTGTTAAGTCGACTATACCTTTGAGTCCGAAATCGTTGAGTATTTCCTTGTGAACAAGGTCAGATACCGTTTTTCTTTCATGAATTTGGGTGGTGTATTTGAAAATCAGATACTCGTCAGATTGCTTGAATTCTGGTGTTCTACCCCATCGAATTTCTTCTACCACTTCTACTGCCAACCCCTCTTTAAGTCCAATAGGTGCATGCGCAAACCACTCGTATTTGCAGTTCCAAATTCGAGCGGTTATGAGTATTGCTAATTCGCTAAGTCTTAAAGGAAGGCTATTTCTGTACCGAAGTAATCCACCCATTTGTTGCCATACATCCGTAAATTCGGGATTTGCAAGAGTGAGTTGATAAGGCGCCGGCAAACGTCCATTTCTTCCGCCTCCCTTTCGAATTGAATCTACAACGACCTGCTCCTCTGGGGTTAATCGGTCAAGATCGGGGAGTGGAATTCGTGGCATGGTTCAACCTAATTAGAAAATAGCTGTGGGTAGCGGCTTCTAAGGGAGCTTTTTAATTTCCATTGTGTCGCAAGGTAGTCAGGGTAATTTTTTCGTGCATGTTCTTGTGTGTTGCCATCAAATTCGTTGTACATCATTCGGGTAGTAAAGAACAGTCCTTCTAGACCCGTGTATTTGCTGTATGGACCAAGATTCAAAAGCAAGTCATCAAACGCTTCGTGAACTGATCTACCTACTTTGTAAGAGTCTTTGGCACGGCCGTGAATAAAATGTAGATACTCCATTGCATCTAACATGTCTTGATGAACCATTAAGGGGCCATGTCCGGGGACATAGAACTGCGCCTTCCATGAACAAGCGGTTTCACATATGCTCATGAGGTTGGTCATCGATGGAAATTGAAGCCCAATATGATGGCCTGCACGCACCAAATCACCCATGTGCACCACTCCAGCATGAGGCAGATGAACAATGCTGTCACTTCGAGTATGGCAAGGCTGAGCTTCTACAGCATGAACTGCTCGGCCGCCAACTGTCAGAGATAGTTCCTTCTCAAAAGTTTGAGTAGGTTGTACATACTTTAAATCTGAGAAATCAAATTGATCATTCAGAAGATGTTGCATTTGTTTTTTTGCATCATCCTGAAGTCCATCAATTGCAGCAAGCCAAGCCGGTGGAGGTAACTGCGCCATGTATTGGGCACAAGTTTTGGTGGCTATCAATTGACAGCCTTCGAGCTCAGGCGCACTGATTCCGTGAACATGATCTACATGCCAATGAGTAAGAAAAACTGTATCAATTGATTCGCACTTGTTGCACGTGTCCCGCATATTTTTAAGCATGCGTTGCGTTGTACGAATATCAATAGTCGTATCGATTAATAACGACGCATTTTCTGCGTAAAGTACCGCCGTATTGTTCCATCCCCAAGAGCCATCGGGTTGTAGATATGCCCACACATCATCGGCAAGTTGATGTGTACCTAGTGTGTATTTTTCCCAAAGCGCCATTACTTACTCCAGTTGATGCAGCAGCTTAAATAGATTTTTTATAATAAGCAACTGAGGGAAGACATCAATTTCCTGCTTCAGGACTAATAATCAAAAGTTTGTCAACTCCGTTCGATTATTCTAAGTGCCACTTTGACTTCTGAATCTAGCGCAGAAAAATGCCCTAAGAGCCTACCGTAGTATCTATCCGATCAATACTCGCTAGGCAACATGATCACCCAGTTCTCACCATCCCAACAGGCATACAAAGGAATGTGATCAATTGGCAAGTCTGTATATGCTATTTCTTGCCTAGCCAGTTCGTTGCCATTTCCATCTTCATAAACCATCACAGCACTTGTACGCTTCACCGTTGTCTTTACAACCACGAACCACTCTTCTGTTCCGATTTCACTCAAGTGACTTGCAATAGCATCCATTAGCCAAAAACATGCGGCTTGCTCAGCTAGATACTTAGTGCCTTCTGTAAGTAGGTGCCTACGACTGATGCGGTAGTACTTCTGTGTGCCAGTAAATATACTCAAGCTATTTGGATCAAATTTCGTCATCTCTGCGTCTTTCAAATGTTGAATGACTACAGTTTTGTTTCTGATACGAAAATGGACAACCGACATTTGGTAACCCGTAAATTTGGATGGGTACCGAGTAAAAATCACCATGCAGAAAAGAAAAGTACTCCACCCCAATTTTTTGCAGCGCAATTTTTTCTAATCTTGCAGAACCCATTCGGGCTGAAGACCAGATCCCATCGTTTTTCCAAATTTAAGTTGTGCACCTCAGAAACTGACGCACTAAAACGCCCTACAGCGCACAGATTTCACAACTCGAATACTCAGAGTGCTGTAAGTCCTTATCAACGCTTGTAGGGCTGATTTGAAGCTTGCACTTAGTGGGCACTCAAAGAGTGCGAGATCATCAAAAAAATCACGAGAAATCTAGCTTTCTACAGATTTCGGTGTTTGAGCGTTGAAATCATTGAAGATTTTTTCAGCGAAAAAGTTATCCACAACCAGTTCATATCGCGCTGCTCCAGCTCAGAAACCCGCCGTTCTGGACGGACTCAGGTTGTCCAGATAAATATATGAAAACACAATGCAATTAACGCAAACACATGATTTAGGAGACAAGAAATGGCACAAGCGAAAACACTCACAGCAACTGATATCGAACAGTTGCTCAACTACATCAATACACGCAAGTACGCAGCGCGTAATCGCGCAATGATGTTGCTCACGCACTGGGCAGGTTTGCGCATTGGCGAAGTTGCTTGTTTGCGCTGGAGCGATGTCACAAACAGCGACGGGCAAGTCAAAGATGAGATCCGCTTGCTACCCGACATGACCAAAGGCCGTCATGCTCGTACTGTGTTTGTCAGTGCAAAGCTCCGAGCAGAGTTGCAAGCCTACGCTGACCAAGCCAAGTGCGTTGAGCGCAGCTACCCATTCTTTGCAAGTCAAAAAAGCGTTCGAGCTGGATTTAGCGCAAATAGCTTGTCACAAACCTTTGCCCTGCTCTACGAAGGCGCTGGACTTGAAGGCGCTAGCAGCCATAGCGGTCGCAGAACGTTCCTAACAAACCTTGCCAACAAGGGCACAGCAATTCACTTGCTCAAAACACTTGCTGGACACCGCAGCATCCAAACTACTGCCACTTACCTGTACAGCAGCCCAAGCCAATTGCGAGCTGTTGTGGAGCTTGTCTAAAAACTATATTGCAACAAGATTACAAAACGTTTATCTTAGAATTTATTGTAAGTGCGCTTTCACACTCAAGAATTCTTAACTTAACGACTGCACATGTTTACAACTGCATTGGAACAAGCCAGTACACATAAATTTGGAAAACAAATTCTTGATGAGTTGTACATACACACAGACTACCTTGAACGATTTAAAAATATTGAACCTTTTGCAAGTCTAATTTCTTCAGCAATAGCTGCAATGCACCAAGAAGAAATTCAACTATATAACGTTGCAAAAATCAATATCAGTAGGAAAAAATTGTCATTTCTTCAATACCTTAACTTTGAAGATGATGCATTTCCAATATTAAATAGATCATGCTCATATGATGAAACTAAAGACAAAATTACAAAACGTATATATGCCACATCACTAAATCCACCAATCCTGCATAGAAAAGAATTATTAGTCGATATAGATCATCCATTACGTCAAAAATGGGTAGAAATAACCAAATCCGCTGAAGAGCTAGGTCTTTTCTCTACTGAAAACGCAATAGGATTTAAATTAAATTGGGAAAGAGTAATCGCAAATAAAGGCTTTGAATTAATAGCCAATCAATTTCGGCCGTTAGGAAATGAAATTGATCAAATCAAATTAGACGATTTTGATCTAAGCACACCAGTTCAGAGGCACTTAACAGCCTTAAGTCGATCATCATTATCTGCGCCTATTCAATTAATGATTGGCCATGGACTGATAACAAAATCAATTGAAATATTTGATTACGGCTGTGGTAAAGGAGATGACATTAAAGGCTTGAATGAAATAGGCTATAAGTGCAAAGGTTGGGATCCACACTTTGCATCCGAAAACACAATTGAAACTGCTGACATTGTTAACCTTGGGTTCGTCGTCAATGTCATTGAGGATCCAGTAGAAAGAGTAGAAGCAATACAAAAATCTTTTAATCTCGCTCGTACTGCAATAATTATTTCCGTGATGCTTCATAGCAAAGATCGCCAAGGAAAACCGTATCGGGATGGATTCATCAGCTCAAGAAATACATTTCAAAAATATTTTTCGCAAGATGAATTTAAAGATTATTTACAAAACATTCTTGAAATAGAGCCAATCATGATTGGTCCTGGCATTGCAATAGTATTTGCAGACAAGGAAGCTGAACAAACTTTTTTAATGGGTCGATATAGGAGTTCAAATGTTGCCCGAAGATTACTGAATTCTAGATTTATCCCAAGGAGCATACGCGTCAATCGAGACACGAAGATTAGATCACCTAGAATCACAAAGTCTGAACGTGAAATTGAAAAGCTTCGGCCAGTATTGAATACTTTGTGGACGCAAGCACTTGAATTAGGAAGATTTCCTGAACCGCACGAAATTGAAAATAATTATGAACTACTGAAGACAATTTCATTAGTTAGAGCAAAGCGGCTTATTTGGACGAATTTTGATCTACGATTACTTGAAGAATCAGCTAAAACTCGTTCTTCTGAAATTAAATTATTCTTAGCAGAAAGGCAATTTAGCAAACAATCACCGTATAAAGAACTTAACCTTCGGCTGAGAACAGACATTAAAACTTTCTTCGGAGATTATAAGACAGCCAATCAGGAAGCATTAAAACTACTTATTGATTCTGCTAATCCCGACAAAATCAGGGATGCTTGCGAAGAGGCAGCCTCAGAAGGTTTAGGCTGGCTAGATACGAATAACCATTCACTACAACTTCATTCGTCATTAGTTGAAAGATTACCAATCATATTGAGAGCTTATGTTACTTGTGGACTTGTACTTTGGAATAATATTGATGAGTTCCATATTATTAAAATCCATATAGCATCAGGAAAATTGACTCTTCTACAATATGCCAATTTTGAAAATGAAGCTATTCCATTGCTAATTAAACGTATAAAAATTAATATACCGAAACTTGACTATGATGTATTCGAATATGATTCAATAAATTTTTCTCCGCCACCACTTCTTTTTAAAAGTAGATACATGCATGAGGATCTTAGCGGATATGCTGAACAATTGGCCTTTGATGAAGAATTAGATTCTTCTCAAATATTTGACGAAACAGATCAGTATTTAACAATTATTAATATCAAAGAGAGATTATCGATTAATAGAAAAGAAATATCAGGCCTGAAATTACAAGATAGTAGTGAAATTCCACAATTAGACCAACGCTGCGGAAAGTATCTATCTTATAGGGATCTAATTCATTGTGGAGAAACTCAAGCTAGATTAGGCATTCCCAACATACCACTTAACCCAGAGACTTACAATTCAATTTTAAAATTATGTTGCAAAGTCCTAGATCCTGTTATTGAATATTTTGGCGCAATTAAACTTACCTATGGGTTTTGTTCAAATGCTTTAGGAAGCGAAATTAAAGCTAGGGTTGCCCCAAAGTTAGATCAGCATGCATCTTGCGAGCACAATCTTAGAGGAAACTATATTTGTACAAGAAAGGGAGCGGCAGTTGACTTTATAGTTGAAGATGAAAATATGCTCGAAGTAGCACAGTGGTTAGTTATGCACTGCGACTTCGACAGGATCTATTTCTACGGCAATGATAGGCCGATACATGTCAGTTATGGTCCAGATTTATCAAATCAAATTGTTCTAATGAGGACAAACAAAAAGATAGGGAAACTTATTCCAAAAGTCATCTCAAAAGAGATTTTTTTGAGTACACAAATTAATTCTGAACTCTAGAAAGAATTTGAGAAATATTTTCCTTACTCACAAATACACCGTGTGCTCTTTTAATTGTCTCACCAGAAACTTTTAACAACATATCTCCAGAACCTAATAAATTCTCTGCACCTCTTTCATCAAGAATAATAGATGACTCAGTACCTTTTTGTACTGTAAGAGCGATTCGAGCTGGAATATTACTCCTTATTAAACCAGAGAACGTTTCTGAATCAGGACGTTGAGTGGCAAGTACTAAATGAATACCTGCAGCCCTAGCTTTCTGTGCAAGTCTTACGATTAATGGCTCAATATTTTTATCTTGAAGGACAAGGTCAGCCATTTCTTCAATAAAAAGAACAATGAACGGAAGTTTCTTTCCTTTTGCCCTAGCTTCTGCAATGTTAGATGCATTAATACTCTCAAACATTGCATATCTCGAGTCCATTTCACCAACCAAGGTAGTTAACAGCTCTTTTGCTGCAGGAACTTCAGTTACTATTGATCCTTCATATATATTTTTCAATTTGGCATACGATGAAAACTCTACACGTTTAGGATCTATAAGCCCCAATTGAAGATTTTCAGGTTTATGCTTCAGTAATAGAGAAAGAATAATTGAGTGCAAGCAAACGCTTTTCCCAGAATTGGTTGTGCCGCCAACCAATAAGTGAGGCGCACTTGCCAAATCAAAAGATACATCATCACCAGTTACTGAGACTCCGACGTAACAGTTTAATTTTGCTTCGTTATATTCTGTTTTACCAATCCAATTGATGAGATTATCTATACTAACAATGGACCAAGTTTCTTTTGAACGCGGTACATCAATAAAAACTGTCATTGGTTCATCACCATTAGAGACAGACGGCGTTTTATCGCCAAGATTCATCGCCAACGCTAACTGAGATAAATTTCTGTTTAGTCTTGTTGAATCTGCTAAATTCATTAATAGAACGCGATACCTTGTTACACGCGGCCCCATAAGGGTTTCTTTTATTTGTACTTTAATATTTAAAGCTTCCAGTCCCTTGATTAACAATGCGGATTCGTCTTTAGCCTTTTCTTTTCCGCCAGTAGTATTTATAGGAGAGACAGCACTCTCACCACTTGGTTGTGAATTTTCCGGCATTTCTGATCGACGAGATATTAAAACCTCTACGAACTTATCGTAGTCTTCATCTACCTCTTTCCAATCTTTCCATAGTTCCAATGCGCCACGATGCCAGTGGCATCGTATTGCCGTTCTTAGTGTATCTTGTGATTCAACCAATATACCTTTATTAAGCTTTGAATGAGCAACTATCAATCCAATCCAAGCTCCAATATTGTCCGTTGAGAAAAGCGCCTGAGCAGGTACCTCAATTCCCTTGCTATCAATCATTTCATCATTAATCTTACCCATCGCAAGACTTCGTCCAATTGCCAATCTTGCGAATTGAGCCTTAGTCTCAAGCCCAAGCAAAGGCGACAATTCAATTGTTACTTTGTCAGCTTCAGCACTTGTACGGAAACGCGTACTCAAAACTACCTGAATATCTATTTCACTCATGCTGACGCTCCAAAATACTTGTCTTCTTTGGCGATTGTTCTTCCAATTCCATCGCCAACGTCGGTATGTTCAAGTAAGTATGTTTTACACACACTAGATTTCATTTTTTTATATTCTGCGAGACTGATTTCTTTGTCTTGAGAAAGAAGAATAACTTGCCTTGACGTATCCCCCGTCCAGAATCCAAAAATGTTGTCTCTGTGCAAACTATCCAAACGACCTAACGGAGTATCTACAACTAAGGGGGCTTGTTTTTTTGAAACTTCTGCTAAGCCTGCAATCAATGCAGTTGCAAAAATTTGGTTTTCACCAGCTGATCTATCAAAGGAAAGCTCCTTATTGTTGGCGCTGAGAATTCTAGTAGTGCCGTCATCATCAATCACTATCTTTGACACTTGAGTCTTGTGCGCAAGCTGTTTATAAACCTTAGTCATTGATGTTGACAACTGCTTCACTTTTAAAGGGAACAGGCGCGGTATGACTTCTTCAATTATTTTTCTTGTTTTCTCAGATTTTTCAATTAATTTTCTGTCGGGACTAGTTGCATCACGTCTTTGCTTTTCATTTTCATATTTTGCTTTAGTATTGTTATAAACGGACTCATGCCCGGAAAGTTCTCTTTGAATATTTCCGTTTTCCGACTCTAGGCTGTCTATTTTGCTAATACTTGAATTGAGATTTGCTTTTAGCTCAGCTAAAGTACCATCGCGATCAATTCCTTCTACTCGAGATATTCTTCTTGTAATTTCATCAATTCGCACATCAACATCATTCTTTGAGTTGAGAAGAGAATGAATTTCTTTTTGTCCAAGGCTAATATTTGATAAAAATTTAATTGCTTTTTGTTTTAATTCATCATGCAAATAGTCATGAATAAAATCATCGGCACAGTTTGGAGGAGGTGGTAGAAATAACGTCGCCCAAGCTGCTTCAATTCTAGCTTCTAATGATTTAATCTGTTCGTTATTTAGAGGTGGATCAAACTTAGGATCATTAGACTGTAATATTTCATCAAAAAATTTCTCTCGCTTTGGAGTCAAAGCTCTGCATTCATTTTGCCACTGAGCTAAGGCAATTTCACTCAGAATTTGATTTTTAAAATCAGACAAAAGAGTACTAGGCATTAAATAGAATGGAAGTTTGTCTGCAAGAATTTTCGAAAGTTGATGGAATATATTTTTATATTCATTACGTAATTGTTCACGCTCTTCAACAAGATCTTTAACTGTAGCTATATCTCCGCCCCCCCCTCCAGCACTTACAATTCTGTCTAAATAAGATTGGCGTTCAGCCTTTAAATTCACTAAAGTTTCTTGATTACTTGAATACGCGTCTTTTAACAGTTTAAGTTTCTCTTCCTCTTCTCTAAGAGTTTCTTTTAGTTTATCTATATTTTCTTCGTTAACATTTGATAGTTTTGAACGCTTTGTGTCTTCAAATGCTTTCAAGCGGTCTGTAAGATTTCTGAGCATTACAACGCCAAGCAAGCCTTCAAGTCCTTGTTTTACTTGTTCAATTCTTGATGAATCAGCTAACTTCTTCACTTCTTCGCCATCAAAAAAGAAAAAGGGAGCGATATGAGCTGGAACATATTGCTCCTCTAAAAGCTCATTTAATAAAAATCCTTTCTCACCATCCTTTTTGGGAGTTCCAGCAGTATCTCTGATTACTTCTCTGACAATTGTTTCTTCATCATTCCAAGCACCATTCGTCCTGAAATACCATCTTCTGAGAATATCTATTCCCTTAGTTTTTGTTCTGTTTATTACAATCCGAATAGACATCATATCGGCGTTATCACGTTTTGCTTCGCCGTTCAATGCTTTTTGCAAAAATTTAGGATAACCAGAAATATCGTCAGTTTTAAGACCGGCCCGCCCTAAGTGCGGGAGTGAATCTTTGCCGTATAGACATAAGTAGACAGCCTCAAGGATTGTGGTTTTTCCATATCCGTTCAACCCACCAATAATTACTATATTTTTACCATCGGTTGGTTCTGGGAAGTTAAATTCGGCATGTTGATAACTTTTAAAGTTAGTCAGTTCAATTTTTGAAATGTACATTTTATAAACCTATTCAATGCGTCCGAGAATTTCTTCAAATCTTCCATAAATTCCGGCTGCCCTTTCTTGATGTTGACGCTCTCTCTGCAAGGTAACTAGTTCAGTTACAACATCAACTGGAATTTGATATTTTTCGCAAATTTCAATCAGAATTTCATGCGCCTCTTCATCAGACCAAAGAGGCAAGTCACTTAAAGACGTTTCAATATCATTAGACATTTGTAAGGCTCTCCTCAGTTTGAATTTCTACAGACCAAATTCGATGAATAGTGTCTATTTCTTCATCTGTAATCAATTTATCGCCAAATTTTTCTTGAACTGTTAATAATCTATTCAATATCATTTTTCTAGCGTTTATAGTGAATGGGCCCGGAATATGCTTCCCTGTTACATCAAACGTCAGCTTTCCATTTCTGCGAATTGCACTTCTGTAAGTGGGATCATTTCTTATCTCAAGTAACCAATTCCTAAATTCCGCTAGTGGCAAATATATTTCTTTTCCAGAATCAATAAATCCTTGCAGTGATTTATCTTTTTCGACCACTGTGCACGTCCAACATCCAAAACGGCTATTGTTTGTCCCGCAACCTGGTGCTTCATCTTTGCTTAAAACTACTGGGCATTCACCACCTTCGGCATCTCTGTATAACTGAAAAAGTGCTTTGTGTGAACCTCCCCATGGAGCCTCGTTCGATCCTAGAATTTCCCAAACTTCATCAGTAATTAAATCTACTATAGGCCTAAAAATAAAGGCTCCTGGTAGTGATGTATGAGGTGTTAAATTTGAATCTTCAATATTTTGATGTTTATCAATACTCATCATTCGAGTAATGCTTTCCGATCTTCTAACACCCAATACTACGATTGCTGCTCCAAATTTTGAAACATTTTCTTTTATGTAATTGCTAGTTGGCTGAATCTTTAATCGGTCTGTACACCATCGCATTTGCGAATTTGGGCTTGGGTATCCCTTACCAATCAATAAGACCCAAAATGTTTTATCTATATCCGGTAGAGTTCTTGCTACCGTTACAGGAAATCCTAAACTCTCTGATGCTTTTTTTATTTGGCTAGAGGAATTATTTAGATGCGCCAACACCAGAGGACTTTCAACCATTGTGTCGTTAGACACTATATGTATAGGCCTTATTCTATTTTTAGGCGATATCTGCTCTAAAGCTGTAAAAATAGCATGCGTAACTAGTGTTGAATCTTTTCCACCTGAGAATCCAATAATCCATGGATAATTTTGAGTGGTTGACATATATTCATCTTTTATGAGATGAATAACATCATTCCATTTTTGTTCAGTTGTTTTTTCTTCTGTATTCACGAAATTTTGCTCATTTAATGTTTATTTGAAGCTTGTGGTTGAATAGCAATTTTGCCAGTTCATAAGCTTGAGAAAGAATTTTCATAGGGTTTACCTTGCTCCTTAAACCGAATATCCAGGAGCTAACGCAGCACTATCAACACCATATAGTGTTTGTAGGTTTTTTAATTTCAAGTGATACGAATTAGGATCTAATGAATTTTTATCAGTGCAGTCGACAGCCCATCTTCTTAATGCGTATCCGACTAAAGGCGCTCTCATTTCAAGAACTAGCATTCCTTTCTTCATTTGATAGTCGGCTTCTATTGCTTCTGGATGCTTGACTTTAGGATGAGGCACCAATTCAAGCCTTACCACCCTAGCCCACTGAATATCCGCTTCAATTCTTTGAGTTAATGGAATGTCAATCTCTAATGGCTTGGCTTTGACAATGCGCGTGATTGAAAAATCAGCAAACCGATCACGCTCACAGTCGTAAGCCCGAAGGTGCCAACGCTGCCCAGTATCTGCCAATGCTAACGGTGAAAGAGTCTTTACAGAGGATCCAGATGTCAAAGATAAGTAGTTGACCTTGACTTGCTTACTTCTGGCAATGGCACGAGTCAGGACGGCTAATGTCTCCAAGTCAGGGCGAACTAGATCAGATGCAGCTTCACAGGGCACCGTTCGCTGGATCTTGAGATCTAAGCTATCCCCGTAGCCATCCCTGAACCAAGCTAATACACGATCGGCTCTGTGCTCAAACATCGGGTTGAAACGATCGGTAGGCTCGTAATTTCTTAGAGCTGCGTTGTAAACGAGGTTGTTGGGGGCGAGACTCTTGTAACTGGATAGGTCTCTAGCAGATGCTGCAGGCTTCACTCCGAAGCGGCGCTCGATGTCAGCACGGGTCAAATCTCCACAGAAGAAGGCTTTAACTTCTACATAAAACAATCTCTCCCTTTGGGCTTGTGAGAGTTTGTTTAGCTGCTCAGCGACTAGTTTACTGGCCAATTACATCCCCAATGTTAAATTCCATTCACTATAGCATAAGAATCATCTTTAGTGAATCAAAATGATGCACCAATGAACGATTCAAGCTATCATAGTCACTAAGCATAGCGGTATCCGTTGTTAAAGGAGTCAATCATGTCGTTTTGGCAAATTTTTGGACGATTAGCAGTGTCCAGCGAGGGTGAAACCATCCAGCGAATCAGCGACAACACGAGTGTCAGCAGCGACGGCACAACCTACACCCGTATGGGCTCAACTACCGTTGGATCTGACGGCTCCATGTTCACTCAGGTCGGCAGTTTTAGTACCGATGGCAGCACAAGGTTGGGCAGCACTGCCACAGGACTAGGCGCTGTTTTCAATAAGCAAGATGATTGGTCAATCTCAAAAACCGATAAATTTGGTTTTGATGATGACAATTGGTGATCAAGGTTACACCTTGGAACTTAAAAAGATATCAGCCGGATGGTTAGCACTTGTTCTGCCTGTAATTGGTGCAGGAATCTTCTACCTTTGGCAACCAATTACAGACTACTTTGTCACTGGCGTCTTTGACGAAAACGTAGTCTTGCTGATAGATACAGAGACAGTAAAGTCGGATACCAAGAATCCATTGTTAGTGATTCATATCAAAGCCAGCAACAGAGGTAATGTGCCCGTGACCATCAAATCAGATGGCGGCGTAGGTCAGATTGCGATCCAGGTGCGACGCATTGAAAGTCCGGCTGAAGCCAAGTGGATCGAACCAGAAAAGCTTGCTCTGGTAGCTGAAACAAATGCTCTTAGAAAACACAATGGTGGTTATGTTATTGCACCTAATGCATTTTATGAAGAAGTTGAAGGAATTGCCCTTACTGCAGGGACCTACTGGATTAGAGGATCAATCATTTTTGAGAACGGTGAATACATTGACCAAACAGCCATTGTCAACCATGGGGTAAAGTAAAAAAAATTTCAAAAAAATCAATTTAACTTATTCGACTTGTAGATATCTCTTACCTTTGATGTATCAAAAAGCGCCTTCTTAGCATTTGGCGCTTTGATGTTTTCCACAATCGCCTCTCCTGTAGCCCTGTCATAGTGCTTCTGAATGATGCCCACAGAGTTGCCAAGCTGCTTGGACAAGTCGCGAATGGGCACAGCGTCGTAATTCATCACTGTGGTGGCGTAGGTACTCCGCAAGCTATAAAACACGCGATTTCGGCCCGTAACAGGGTCTACGAGCAGGTTGTGCTCCTCGAGGAAGCTTTCAAACACGTGGTTAAAGCTGCCCGGCCCTAGCCCATCTTTGGTCCTGAAAACGTAGCGCTCATCATTTCGCTCTGTGAGCTTCTTAAGACTTGTACGCTCTTTCTCATAGTTACGCGAAACAATTTCAGTCAACACCTTGAATGTCTGTTCGTAACCATTGGCTGTCCGCTCTTTGGTTTTACCCGACACGTTCATAAACACATAGTACTCTCGGTTGAAGATTTCTTCAAGCAATCCTTCTTCATCTTCTTCATGCGAAATTGATTGGACTTGCCCATCCTCATCCACTACGCGTTTGGGTTCAGCTTTATCAACAACTTTCACACGAATCTTTTTCCACTGCAGGTCAAGCAACTCCTTACCTGGGCGAGCACCTGTATCCATCAAAATGCGCACATAGTCAAAGAGCATTTGACGTTGTTGACGTTTAGGCTCTGAGGTCGCACGAGCAATCCAAGCTGGGAAATTAGCCATGATTGCGTTTACCTCTTCCACCTCAAAGGTTGGGTACTTGTCAGACTTGCGCCCCTTGGTTTCCAGCTTAGGAACTTCAGATGACTTGATAAAGCGTCGGCTTACAGCCTCCTCAAAGATCTTGTTCAGACACACATTGTGTGTTCGCATGCTGCTATAGGCTGGAGGTCGCCCAAGTTTCTCACCGAGCCAAGAGCGGTACTTATCCATAACTGCTACATCAATACTGCTGATGCTCATGTTGCCGAAGTACTCAATGATGTAGTCATTGATGATTCGCCGATAGTCCTTGTAGGAAACAGGAACCTTGCCACGCGACTCTTCAACATCCATTGTCTGCAAAGTAAGCTTGGCAACGTCTCTGAATCGTTTAGTCACTACAGGAATATCTGCAGCGCTGCGAATCTCTGCTTCAATCAGTAATTTCTGTGCACGATCCTTGGCCGCATTGAGATCTGACTCTTTGGTTGAAGAAGCAAACCAGCGGTTGCCAATCTTGTATCTGCACTGCCAAGCGGCGCTGTTTGATCTTCTATAAACGATCAATTTCTTGGGCAACAGTTGGTGGGTACTATCTAATTTATCGGGCATAGCAACAATTTATTTTCTGATCGCCAGAACAGTCAACCGCCACAGGAAGCCCATCCAAAGTGGAGAACTTCTGATGAATTCGGTTGACTAGCACTGAAGAAAACGATCAATTTCTTAGTTGCTTCATTCTGCTGAAATCACGATATTTATTAAATATGCAAGATATTCATATATTTACTTGTTAAGTTTTTACCACCCAAAAGTCAAACGCTCATCCTCAAGTGCTTCATCAAAATCGGGATCATGATCTTCATCTATCAAATCCATGCCCCAGTACTCTTCGGAATCGTTCGCTTGCTCAGATGCCAATATTCGAAAGGATTCCAAGCGTTCAGCAATGGGGTTCAAGCCTTTTCTCTGCTGCCGAACCATACGAAGCCAAGCCAACCCGTAAGCTCGCGGCTCCTCTGGTAGTCGCTCAATGGCAAGACTGAGTTGTTTTAGATAACGCTTGAGTTGTTGAGATTTTTCAAAGTCCAGGCTCTCAGCTATTGCTCGCTCAAGTTGCTGCTCACGATCTTCTATAACGCGCTCGTTGTGCTCCCGAATTGCCTTTTTCCGCTCATAGTCACGCTCCCAAGCTAGGTGCTCAAGATGTGCTTTGGCTTTTTGGACTAACTTCTGCTCTATCTTCTCAACTACTCGGTCAATTTGTTGTTCCAACTTTGCCGAAACTTTGTCTTGAATTACGCTTGTTACGTAACTTCCACCAAACTGGATCGTCAGAATATGACGTGGCAACATGATGGAATCACCGCCATAGCTGAAATCAGTAAACAGCCTTTCTAGACTTGTTAGTGCACTGCTTCTGGTGGCTTTTGTTGATGGCTCCCAAAAACGAAATTCCAAGTACTGTTCACCCTTTGCAGCTCGCATTTCACAAACTCGAGAATCTCGTACGGCCCTAAGCTCCACCTTGATCCCTCTCAACGCCAATCGTTCGATGACGACATCAGCAATAGCTACAGCTCTGAGTGCGTTGTCTATGGTTGCAGTTATGGGAATCTGATCTTCCTTGGAACTGAAGAAAGCCAAGCCATAGACCTTTTTAGGCGGAAACGATCGTCTGCCAGCTTTGTAGTCCTCGTAGCTTTGCCCTGTTCGCTTCTCTAGATCCTTGATTCGCTCCAGGATGGCTTGATATGTACGGATACATCTGATGTCCTTGAACTGTTGAGGTTCTCTAAGCACAGGTTCAACTTCCTGCTCAGCCTGCTTGGCTAGTTTCCGCATCAAACTCATCTGCTCACGTGTAGCTGCAATATCTTCATCTGGCAGCCTTATTTGAGGATTGTTATTTTCAAATGGGAGTTCTGGACGTGGGTCTTTCTTGCCAACTTGAAGTCTCGCCCAGTAGCCTCTTGCCGGAAGCGGAATCCCATACTTGACGCAGATCTTGCGCAGCCCAACATCACTGAGCCCCAAGTCCTTAGCTAGATGGGTCATTGGCTTGGACCAAACCAGCTCAAACAACTCACTACGCGACTTTTCCATATCCCACCTCCTTTGGAATCAAAAAATAGAAAGTTCCAGATTAGGAGTTAAGTGCGCAGTTAATTCAAGAGGCAGGGCTAGATAGAAGGAATCGCCCTGCGGGCTTACCTTTGTTACTTGGCTGGTGGCTTTTGCTGATTTTTTACTATATGTGTGTTACTTTTTTAGCCCAATTTTTTCTTAACAAGTAATATGCACTAATTCTTTTAATATTTAATTTATTACCCAATGAGCTCAGAATAAGCATTCGTTAACTTAAAGGACTATAGATGCCTAACTCCCTTGCTACACCTGCTGTTTCTGTGCTTTCTTTGATAGATATCGTTGAACTTGCTGAGGCATACCGCAGAAAATCATTTGGAGGAACTGAAAAGCATCAAAATTCAATGGCTTTCAATATTGCTTACACTTTTAATCCTAATTGGAACTCTTGGAATCAGCACGATGATCGCTTTTTCCTCAAAGTTAAAGTCTCAGTTTTTATTGACAATAAATTTTCTGGTTCTCGTTTTCTTTGGTTCGAAGTTAACGCAACATCACTCGGAATCAAAGCACGTTGTTGCAAGCAACCCAAGCTTAGATTTGGTCTTTGCAGTAGAAGGTTTTTAGAAGCGAATTACGAAAAGTACTCAAAAACAAATTCACTTTTACCGATTGATCTAAAGGGCAAATTGCAACTCGAACTTTCACTTTAACGATAGTAAATCCAAAAGATGCCCTGTTTTGACAAGGATTGTGCATCCCTCTTTGCTGAAGGGCTTGTGCATGCTCATATGAGGGCTCCTGATCCACGAACCAGCGGGATAGCGTCCGTGCTCATCTTCAAACACGCCCTCGACAACAAATATCTCCTCACCACCATAGTGCCTGTGCGGGTTGAAATAGGTTTGCGGCGCCCACCTTACTAACGTTGAACCGCTCCCCTGCTGCATCAGTGGCATGACATTGAGTCCGTCAACCATGCCCTGATACCAGGGTGCAGTGGTCGTATCAATAACTTCACGCACTACTTGATCAGATCCAAGATGCCTAAGTTTGACAAACAAAGTGCAACCAGAATCACTGAATGGTGCATGCGAAGAACCTGGAGGGTTCATGATGTAAGTGCCAGCGCGATAGTCGCCAGTCGCATCACTGAAAGTTCCATCCAAAACGAAAATTTCCTCCCCTAGCTCATGATGATGCGCTTGGAATTTAGAACCTGGCTTGTACCGAACGATAGAGGTTGCTTTGGCAATCTCGTCACCTTGACGCTCAAGCATCCGCCTTTCGACTCCTGACTCAGGGCTTGGAATCCAAGGGAGGTCGTGATGATTGATCACGACTCTTTGACTGTAATCAGCGTTAATGTTCATTTCTTAGGCTTTCATTCATCAAGAATTCTCAATCACAACCGGTCCAAATTGGCAGCAGTTTTCCCGAGTTTTTCGCGACATCTCGATTGAAGTCATCGCGCTCCTTAATTTTCATCTTTACAAAATCAACTGCTTCTTCTGGAGACATTATGTTGACCAAATCTTTTATCTTGTGTCTATTCCCAAGAATCCCTCCAGGTTGAGACTTTGAGTTCCCATCATTAGTTACCAATACCGCAGCATATTTTGAAGCCTCACAAACGATGCTCACATCATTAGATTTATTTTGATCTAGCTCTATGTTTTCAAAAAGCGCTTGCTGAACTTTTAGAAATAGTGGATCTGTTGGATCAATCGGTTCACTAACTGTAAAGATATTTTTGTTAGCTTTATGTACCCTTCCCAGATTTGTACCTGCCGTTGCTTCACCGTGAGCTATTGAAGACATGTTTATTAAAATCACATCATCTTTCGCCCACTTTTCTAACTGGTTAACTTCTTGCAATTTTTGTCGAGCATTGATCAAATTCGTGTCGATTTGAAAAACTGGTACTGTTAGCAATCTTTTAAGAAAAACCATCACTTATCACCTAACAAATTTCTAAATTCCACCTCTATCTCTTCTAGAGCCCTACCAATATCAACATTAAGCTTTTGAAAAATCTGCATCCACTTTTCAGCAGGATTTCCACCTGTTTTCGGTGCCATGTCTACTTCAAATGTGAAATGGTTAAAGACACGCACCAACTCTTGATTTATGACTTCAAGTTTGTCCGCAGTCTTCTTTGGGAAAAAAATCAACTTAGCTTGGAAATAGTTTCTAAATACTTCGTGGGCAGCAACTGCTGAATCACGTCTTTCACTCCTTGGTTTACCACCTGCTGGTTCAAATATTTCCATGTACTCACATAGTTTGAAATGTAAGTCTTTCAATTTCTCATAGGTCTCTGCAATTACAGATGCTCTTAACTCATGTAATTTAGAAAATCTTATTTGGTGCTCGAGAGTTACAAGTGACAGATTTGATTTGAGCTTTTCAATTTCAACATCTGATTGTGCCTTGAGGGTTGCCTTGTGAGTTTCAAGCTTTTGTTCGTACTCACTCTTAATCGAATTTTTGATACGCTCAGATAACCATGTTCTTAACAACCAATTAGCGAAACCAGTCCCAATTATTGAAATTGTTAGTGTCGAAATTAATTCATAGCTCATTTGAGTTTTCCGCCTGACAATTGGTTATTTGAGACTCTAGCGCCAAAAATAAAACCCCCACCATTGCTGATGAGGGTTTTTGTGCATATTGATAGATAGTTAACAGTTTATACCGGACACATCCTTTACAGTTTTTTGGCATAGGAGGAGCTCTCTATGCCCTGGAAGGAGTGTCAGAAAATGGATGAAAAACTACGTTTTGTCTCGCGCCACTTAGAGGGTGAGTCAATCTCTCAGCTGTGCCGGGAGTTTTTGTGCTCTGCTGTAGTTCTATGGCGGCCTGCCTATTTTGAACCTCAACACTGCACCCACCCAGCAACAAGATTGACGTGAGCGCACTGACATAAAGAAGGTAGCGTGCACGCTTGACGTACGCCTGTTTACTCTGTTCAAGCAAAGAGCCCATATCCTGTTCGGTATGAATCATCGGAATCACAATGAGCGTTCGCACGAACTCACCTCTTCAATAAAAGACGATTGAAAAAATTCACCAGTCACAGAGTATTGGATTACGAGTCATGCAAGTTGATTTACATCAATTTACATGGAGCTATCGACCCCAAACCAAGTTGACAGAAAAGCGTATGGACATGATGGCGTCCATGATGCAAATGATGGCTGCCGAACCTGTGGCCGACAGTGAAGACGCCAATGAGCCACCTTCCTTATCTGCTGAACGGACAAGGGTTCAATTTCTAGTGACGGATTCGAACCGCCGTCCGCAAATTGATAAAATTGAGGCTTGGATTTGCTGGTTTTCAATGGGGAACGATTAGCAAATTGGCACAAGTACAACACTGGCATGGATTGCAGATTGGCTATGGGTCACAAATAGGCCATACGCAGTATCCTGCGTACAAAAGAAGGACTGATGTTCTCTGATCTGTCCATGTCTTCAATTGAAAAGTCTAAACTTTACTTAATCAG
>Ga0214919_10001937_pt1 | contig 33225 bp, 26 predicted proteins | sample LL1503_MetaG_FD_177994 | JGI IMG/M metagenome (GOLD analysis project Ga0214919, IMG submission 177994) | Freshwater microbial communities from Lake Lanier, Atlanta, Georgia, United States - LL-1503 | ecosystem: Environmental > Aquatic > Freshwater > Lake | place: USA: Georgia | collected... | reverse complement strand
TGGGGGGGGAGGTGGTGGATATAGTGCGGGTGGTGGGGGGGGTGCCGGTGGAGTAGTCATGATGCCGGTGTATATTACCGGTTCAGGAACAATTTCGGTTTCGGTGGGAGCAGGTGCAGCGGGGACTTTAGCTGTTGGGGGGAATGGTAGTCCAACAACCGTTACATTTTCATCAAACGCCTCGGCCAATATAAATGCGTTAGGAGGAGGAGGTGGTAATCATGATGCCTTAGTCGGATTAGCAGGAGGTAGTTCAGGTGGAAATGGATATTACGCCACCGCGTCGGTAACATCAGTACCACCATTACCAGGGTCATTTAATTATGGGAATACAGGAGGAGGTGCCTCCTCCACAGGTGGACCAGGTGGGGGGGGAGCCGGTACAGCCGGTACCATCGGCAACAGTTCAGGAGGATCAACTGGCGGATCCGGTGGAAACGGTATTCAATGTTTTTTACCCGGAATCAAAGATTTTGCTCCTTCTGGTACCGCTTACGGAACCTATTATTGGGGCGGAGGGGGGGGAGGGTCGTCGTCGTCGTCAGGTTCGGGACGTGGAGGTTTAGGTGGGGGGGGAGGGGGAGGTCAGAGTTCCGCACAAGCAGGGGGGACGGGAGGTAGTGGAATCAATTATGGGGGTAATGGTATAAATAACAATGGTAATGGTGGTAATGGTGGAGCCAATACAGGTGGTGGCGGTGGTGGGCATTGGCAAGCCACACTTTCCGGTTCCGGCGGTTCAGGTATCGTGGTCATAGCTTTTCCTCAGAACGTGATAACTTCCAATCAATCTGCCGTCCTTCCTTCCACACTAATCACGAATTACAATGCCGTCTTGAACAACGCGTCCTTAACCACTGGTGCATATAATTCCATAAAAGGAGCCTTTGCCTGTAAACTCTTGAATTACAACTATTTCGGCCCAGTCATGACGTTGAGACATAGTCTGGATACCACCGGAGTGTACACCGTCAATTTCTACGCGGACGTGTGTGGTAACATGGGTACCGGTTATTTGGGTACCGGACTATCGGTTTATAATTGGTTGAGTTTGAATGGTGCGAATACTAATTATGCGTATGTGACCAAGTGGTACAATCAGGGAATGGACGCGTCGTTTAATTCGGCCACACAATATACTTTGGGTAGTCAGCCGGTGTACGAGGTAGCTACGGGTATTATGAACTTTGGTTATGTGGGAATAGCACCACAAAACGGTTTTTTCAATTTACCTAATGGTGCATTACCATTGTCACCCAATGGTACGACTGATTGTTCTACAGCGTACGTATTCCGTAACGGTAATTACAGTGGTTCTTCTACCATGTCAATCATTAGTGGTGGGGTGAATACAAATTATAACGCCACGGGAATAATAATGAATTATGATGCCGCCGGGAAATACTCTTATTGGGGAAGTTCCGACGATTATTCTTCTACTACGAGTATGATGGCTGCCAACAACGTAGTAACTATGAACTCCGTATCCACCGGAACCACTTCTTTTGCAACACTCTCTCTCTATGTAAATGGTACGTACAATGCGGGTAAACCATCATCAGGAATCCATCAACAATCACCATTAAATAATTTTATTGCTAACAATACTGCGAATAGTGGGCTGAGCTCTTCGAGGACATTTCAGTTGTACAACCTTTTATACTTCGGGTACAATGCCTTGACTTCGGGGACGGATCGTGCCATCATCGAAGCCACTCCCTACCTCTACACCGCACCCGGCACCATTACCGGCCTTACAACATCGTCGGTAACCGCGACGACTTTGGTGTTGAGTTGGAACTCCTTCAGTGCGAATGCGACGTATGCACTCTGGATCAACGGAGCCTTTTATGCAAACTATGGTATAGGGATATTGACGACGGGTACGGTAACACCGGGTGTGAGTGGACCATGGACACTGAACTTGTACGCGTATAATACGACGGTTGGGTTGTTGGCAAGCGGATGGACTTTCGCAAGTTATTATTACACAGGTGTAGGTGTTCCATCATTCTGTTTGATTGGATCAAGCTCAACTGTACCTACACGTGATACAACTAACAATTACGCTGTATCTTCAAGTGGAATGACAATGACGATTGATCCCACAAATAAAAGAGGGTACTGTTTCAATTACAAACCCGCAGTATTGTCAACAGCATCATCTATCATATATGTCAGTTACAGTGTAAAATCATCATTAACGGTTGCTTTTTGGATAAGATCATCATCACCGGGGTTATATCCAAATAATGTAACCGGAGCAGGGAGCACGCAATTGTTTGTTCAAGTTGGTAGTAACATCGTTTCCGTATTAGGTCCTGGTTTCTCAGGTGTAGCCCAAGTATCCGGGCCATACAAAGAGGCTCTCTGGATGCACATTGCATATACATACAACGGATCAAATGTAATTATTTACATAGACGGAATTCAATATACTGGAACCACGACAGGTGGTGCGTTTCCAATGAATACTACACAACCGTTTTATTTTGGTGATGTAGGTATAGGATCAGGTAATGGTTATTGTGGTAATTCTGGACAATTTAATAATATTTATATGTGGGATACAGTATTAACACCCGCCCAGATAATATCAGTATACAACAATACATAAAACCGACTAACTTCTCTCTCTAAGAAGTTTGGCCAAAACCCCAACGTTGTAATTCAAGGTCATATCCCGTAATAAAACGGAGGTAATCTCCTCCTACTTATTCTTCGTAGAGTATATAGTCCCATTTTTCTTTTCGGTCGGTGTATTCAATTATCGAATGGTTACTGTAACATGGTAATACCATACAAAATCGTCACCATAGAACCAGACATTGTGAAAATATTTATGATAAGTAATTCGTGTGACATCGGTTTGTTTTCCAAATGTGATCGATTTATGTGTTCGAGTGATTGAGATAATAAATAAAATGATCCGAATAAACTGGCTGATAAAATGATAGATTTGTTCATCGTTATTGTACTATTGTTCTAATTTCTATATTCTTTGTTTTGGCAAGGGGGGCAGAATGCCTACAACTACTAACTCTGAAGGTAGCTTTATTGGAACACAAACCGGAAGAGTTTGGTCAGAGGGCGGAACGCCTTCGCACAGGTACCGAAGCCTCAATATCGTAAGTATACATCGCGATGAATCATATATTCATCATTTTCTTGTCGAATGGTGAGAAAATAATACCGTATGTATTTTTTATAGGGACATTCTTCGCAATACAATGTAAAAGGTGAAAATACAAAATCGACTTCAGTACGGATACGATCGCGATAAGATGACCAAGTAAATGGTAAACGTAAAGGTGTCCAAAAGTTGCGTAACATAATTCGTCTAGAATCCCACGGAGACAATTGGTTCACATATTCGCCTTTACGATATTTGATGGTGCCGTCATAAACTAAAATGATATGAACAACGTCTAGGGGTAAATGTTGAAACAACGGTATGATTGTTACCATATACAATACTGAATACACATAAAATTGATTTACTTTTTACACTTTTTATCATTATATCATTATATTTCAGCCACTAACCAAATGTCAACCAACCAATTGAACCAAACTCTTCCGGTGGCTCTGCCAAACTCTTCCGGTAGCAAAGCTACCTTCAGAGTTAGTAGTGAAGAGGCTGAAAGCCCCTTGCCACCTTCGAAGTTAGTAGTGAAGGAGGCTACACGTTCCGTGAGCCCCACTTGCAAAACTCTTCCCGGTAAGACGTGTTTCGTTTGTGGAACAACGGGACATTACGCGAGAGATTGTGAAAAGGATGAAAATTGGCGACGAGAAGTCGACGATGGTTGTTGGACATTTATGTATTGTGATGATTGTGGAAAAGAGTTTATGGAAGAAGAAGAGTATCAATCTCATACAAAAACTTGTCACTTTGTAATAGGGGCTACAACAACGGGTTAAGGGTCAAACTTCTCCGGTGGCTCTGCCACCTTCGAAGTTAGTAGTGCAGAGGCTTTCAGCCCCCTTGCCAATGGTCAACAACCAAATGAATTTTTATGTTGGGAAGATAACCGCTGAAAATTCGTAATATAGGTATCAAAATATTTGTAACTTATACAGATGATTCCAATCAACGACGTATACTGAAAAGCATACGTCCACATAAAAAAAGATTTATCGTACGTATAGTTTGTGATCAAATTGAGTAGTAAAATTGTTCCGATCGATCCCGAAGAATAGAACGTATAATTCCAACTATCGCACGAAAAAAAAAGTACCTTATATTCTGATGTATCCATACTAACACGGTCAGTGACCCCCCTTTGGTGGTCACAACCCTTGAGCACCGAAGGTGCTCTGAGGAAGGTAGCTTTATTGGAACACAAACCGGACGAGTTTGAGTCATTCGTAGTAGAAGTTTGCATCATAACGTATATGTTTTTTTTCCGGATACTAATAGATCAAATAATAATGGTTTTATATTGTTCTACGGAAACCGCACCAATAGTCGGTGTCTTGATCACATGATGTATTGGGGTATACATGACATGAACCACTTTTTCTGATTTGTATTTTGAAAATTGTTTGCATATGACTGCACCCTGAACCGCTATTTTTTTCAGTATATTTTTGTCGTAATTTTTATCGACAGGAATACTCGCAACCACATGACAAGAAGGCAAGGGGGCTGAAAGCCTCCTCACTACTAACTCAGAAGGTGACCTCCGGTCACCGGAAGAGTTTGGCAATTGACTTATATGAAACCAAATATCATCTGCTTCCGAATCATCTATAAGATCAAAATTCTCCTTGGCATTTTGACCGACTCTATACTCGATATATTCCTTGATCGCGTCGATATACTTGGTTACTTTACGCATGTTTGATTCGAGGGTTTTACGGAGGGACGACTTGTCGTCTCGGAGGGAAACCTCGATACTACGGACGACGAAGACGGGTGTAGTATGTGATAAACCATTTGTCTATACTACATAAAATCAATTTTTCGACTTAGAAAACCAACATCTATACTATATGCTACGCCTCAAATGAAGTCTCTATCTACCTTATTCAATATGTTACCTACTGATGTTATCATAAATCATATAGCACCATATACGTATCAAACAAAACCTGAAAAACTTATGTCGGATATACGCTCATTTGTCTGTCAATACCAAATGGTCGAAGAGTATTACCTCACAATATTGAATGATCATATTTTCCTACATGATTTGGCAAGGGGGCTGAAAGCCTCCTTCACTACTAACTCTTCCGGTAGCTTCGCTACCGGAAGAGTTTGCTACGATATTACAAAAAAAAGTACGGTACAGCAAAAATATTATCTATCTACGGAAAAATAAGAGATTCCGTTCCTAATATAGATACGAAAACCCGATATTTATGGGCGAAAATGACTCTTACCGACCGTCTGTTGTTTATTGGCGACTTTGTTTTTATTGACGATGAATTGTAGGCTTAACTTCTCCGGTGGCTCTGCCACCTTCGAAGTTAGTTGTTGAAGGCTTTCAGCCCTCTGACAAAAATATAGAGTTTTTTGTACAAAATTCCAACAATTTCTTATGAAGATCCGTAGTAAGGTCTCGTTCATTCAGTGGAATATACAAAACAATGTCTTCTTCATGCACGATACCTTTCTCAAAAGACTTTTCCGTATTTTTGGACACACAACAGCATATTTCGTCTCCATCCGTATCTAAAAAGAAGACAGAATACGGCTCCCGACCATACAAACATTCTTCGTAACTCAGTCCATATTTTTCACAAAATTCTTCGGCAATACGCCTATCGTCGCGCCAACAACGTAATGTCTTCGCTCCTACTTTCGTAACGGAGCTACCGACATTCCTACGAAACTCTACTGACCGGTGGTCATCCGAGTTTTCGTCTAATTTATTTAGGGTTGACATTTTATCTATATAGATTAGATAAAAATCTTTCCTATATATCATTTGTTATTTTCATAACATATCCAGAACCGCCTACCGACCGATGTGCAGGATTTCTAGGTACAAATGATTTGTTATACACATTGGACCAAAAGGAATGATTGGTGGTAGTAACAACCCATACTTCGTCACAATGATTCGCTTCCAAGTCTTGGATTACTTTGGACAATATTTGTTTTCCAAGACCACGCCGTTGATATTCCTCATCGATAAAAAACAAACCGATTTGTCCCGTGGTAATATAATACCGAACATATCCTATTTTTACGTCCTGGTTGGTGTAATATTCCAACATAATTCCCCCTGGTTTCCTATACACAAAATGTTCATTGGGTTCGAGCATTTCGGATGAAACATGTCTTACTTCCCGGAAATCATGTATGTGTAATGGTATTTTTGGCCAGAGGGACGAAGTCCTTCCAACTACTAACTTCTTAGGTAGCCGTAGGCTACCGGAGAAGTTTGGACGATGATTCCATTTCCATAAACCTACAAAGGACAACATCTTGTACAGATTCATATTATGTGATAATATAAGAGTAAAACTTTATGCGTTTTACATGATAAAATATGTAAAAATTGAAATTCCTTTAGGGTTAGTATATTATTGCAGATAAACACAAAATGTACCGACATCGTGACAAATCCCGTGGTAGTGGTTTCGTATTTGGACTTCGGTCAACGGTTAAAAGAGACAATGATAATGAAAGTAGTCGCGACAAATATAGCCATGCTTACACTCAAAATGCATTAGGTTCTTACAAACATGAAGAACAATATAACATAAAAAAAAATCTAGAAAACCAAATAAGCCAACTACAATATCGTAATCTTTTCAACGAATTACCAAACTTCCCCGGTGGCTCTGCCACCTTCGAAGTTAGTAGTTATAGGCATTCTGCCCACTGACCAAACTTCTCCGGTGGCTCTGCCACCGGAGAAGTTAGTAGTTCGGTGCGTTCCGCACCTTGCCCACAACTATAGAGACGAATCTACCTTGAGAGTTTGTTGGTGTAAAAATGTATAAAAACTGGTCGTAATGAATAGCATATATCATCATGCCATTCATTACTTTTTTTTACAAAATGGGTAACCACCCAAAGATGTACTATGGAAAATATTTTGCCAGATATATTTCAGATGACCACGAAGGACTGGACGGAGAAGTGAGACCTCTCTTGGAACATGCCATAGAAATCTATAGAAAAACCAAAAACTTTCCCCCACTAAAAGCAAAAATACATGTGGGCGTATTGTCTATGTGTAGGGACGATGTGATTCCTACGTTTTCTAGTAAACGTGAATTCCAATGTTTTGATTTTTACCACGATTATGACGAAACCTATATCAATGGTAAATTAATTCCTGCTCAAATGGTTTGAATATGACGAATCCATTCTTTTACAGATTTAATACCACCTGACCAAACAATTGGTTCTCGTTACTATCTTGGAAAAAAAGTTCCAGACGTTCTTTGCTCACTGCATAGGGTACATGCATGGCGGTTGTGTTTATCTCATAAGTGGTGGTACAATGGGTCAATACATAATACGTACATTGCGCCTTGTCTAGGTCACTCAATTTGTCGTAGTCGGATTGGACTTCTTGGATCTGTTCCGTCGTCATTTTTTCCTCGTATCGTTTCACATATTTTATGACTAATTTTGTGTAATCTTCGTTGTACAATTCCCAACCGATCCCATACACATTTCCATCGTAATAAATACCCATGTAATGTAATGTGGTATTCTACTATGTATTTACATGGGTTTTATCGATCTGTTACTGAATAATGTTTTTTCTTGGACAAAACTATTATCACCATAAGCCCATTCATACAGTGTTATTTTCAATCCGTCGGCCGTTGCCCAATAATTTATTTCTTTTTCGGTAGTTTGTCCCGGAATTTGTATGGTTACAAATGAAAACATACTATAACATTGACGATACCGTTGAAATCGCATACGTTCCAATACCAAGGGGTAATTCTCATCCGGATTCGGTATTTTATTCATGTATTTGCCATTTCGGTACGTCATTGTTCCATCGTATGTGAGTATATGATGGACGATTTCTAGGGGTAATTTGGAGAATATCTCCTCCATCACTATTTATCATACTATGGTTCTAAACGTTTTGCTACAAAGCCTCTGCACTACTAACTCTTCAGGTGACCTACGTCACCGGAAGAGTTTGCCAGAGAAGTTAGATCATATCACAAAATGTGTTGAAAAATCAATCTTTGTATTTTCATTCGGATACCCAATCGGATTACAAACAAAGGGAATATCACGTATGATAACATGAGAAGGTGTATGAGTATGTCCATAAACCCAACATTTTATTTTCTTTTGATAGGTTTCAATAAAGTCGTCCATGTCACAATAGAACCATTGATTATAGGGTAGCATTTTGGGAGTTTTGTATTTGATATCGATCAATGAATTTGAGGGCATATGATGGGTGATAATAATACAATTCTCATTGTTTTCAACCACATCTTCTAAGAAATCCACACTCAGCATATTCAATCGGTTGTATTGAATATAATCAAAATTCGGGATTTTATGTACATCATTTATTTCATAGATGGGGTTAGTAATTTTCGACCATAAGGTTGTACCCACAAAACAATGATTTTCATAGATTTCATATGAATTATTCAACCAACTTATGTTATGAAATTGTTGGAAATAATGTTCCAAGAAATCGTTGGTCTCTTGGATCGTTTTTGTTTTGTGATAATATTCATGATTTCCAGGAATAATAAATGTTTTTATGAAATTTGTACTGATAAACTTCATAAAAATATCGTAATTGGGTTGATACGGATTACCGATGTCTCCTGCCAATATACAAATTTCGTACGTATCACCCGACGGAATTTGTCGAAGAAATCGTTCGATTTTGTTCGGTTTGATAAATTCCAAATGTAAATCCGACAAATATCTTATTTTGTTTTTCATCATTACAGTATAATATAAAATACGTTTATATGTATATGATATGAATAAAAATAATAAAAAATCAAAAAAGCGTAATCGACAAAGGTGTAAAAGAAACGTGACGAAACATAAAAAAAGAATAGGTGGATGGGAAAAAGATGAGAAGTTTTTGGAAATCACCGAAAAAATAGGAAGATTGGATTTTGATAAATATATGTTTGTACATCTAAAATTATGGTTACATAATGTAAAGACCAAACTTCTCCAGAGTCCCACAGCCACCGATGAAGTAGATCCCCCGCTGATTTTATCAAGGTTTGATGAAATTATTTCAATAACCGACGAGGAGAAAGCGGAAACATTTTATGATAAATTATTTCAATTATTACACGATTTACCAAGAGATTTATTGGTGGACGATTATGATTATAGTTTACCAAAATATTCATTTGTCAACGAAAATACCACATTTTTACGAAGACGATTTTCGAAAAAAAATATAATGAACCAAACGTATTCGAGTAATAAAAATGTTTGGTTAGATTATTCTAGTTCATACAAAGAATCCTTTTTGGTGCATAAAATCGATGAAAATGAGGAGACGGCACAAAATCGCTTCGAAGAAATCGTCAATTATTTTGGAAATTATGTGGGCAAAGTAAATCCGAAGAAGGAACTGTTTATTTTTCATTTTCCCGACGCGATTCCTTCCTTTCTCGAAGGAAAATCGAGAAAAGATTGTACAATGGTGTATTCAATGTATTGTGCTGGTTCTGCATACAATGATTATAAGATTGTCGATGGTTATACGCATGATTTTCTCACATATAATTCTAACGATATATTCAAAGATTTGCCGTCTTTAGAGGGGTACCGTGAAATATGTGTGTATGATTATTCGAATTTAGTACATGAACCAGTGGAATCAGTTGTTGGCAAGGGGCTTCCGTACCTAGTAAAACCCTCAAAACAGAAAGATCTTGCACGAAAGCAGAACGGTTCGGTAACACCCATATTACCCCCAAACTCTTCCGGTAGCAAAGCTACCTTCAGAGTTAGTAGTGATGAGGCTGAAAGCCCCTTTCCAACACCCATATTAAACTTTATTCTTGGGAAAAAATGATTTGGCAAGGGGGCTTTCAGCCTCTTCAACAACTAACTTCGAAGGCGACATAGTCGCCGGAGAAGTTATAGGCTTCAACGGTTTTACACATCTACACTGGCTTCACCCGCGGGTTTTTTCACACGTGGTTTACGTGAGAGTTTTTTACAAGACATGTTGTTCAACAGTTCGTTCGATTTATCATTCAAATGATCCTTGATCAGGTCTTTGATGGATTTGTTGGTTTCTTTCAAACGATCAATGTTCTTGGACAAATCGTTGATGATGGTGGTTTCGTCTTTCAAAATGACTTCCAATTTCTTCACATTTTCGTATATTTCGTGCAAATCGGTGGGTTTGTCTTCGGTTTTATCCTCGTTCTTGGAAAGTTGTTTCATCATATTACAAAAATTCCATACCAATCGTAGAAATTCCACCGGATTATGATGTTTCATCAATGAATTCACATAAATTATACATTTATCTGGGCGTAACCACTCGACCGAAATCGGAAAATTATCAAATTTACGTATGTCCGTTTTCAAAGATACCATCCAGCCAAACATCATATCCGTACCAAGAAGATCTCTGTGTAATTTTTCTCTCTCCCCGTTGGTCACCATATTATCCCAATTTTTGACATCGACCAATACCGTGAAATCTTTGAATTGCATATGAAAATCACCCTTGTTGGCTTCCGTCGCCGTATGAATGAGTTCGAATTTTTCAAAGAACCGGAAACTTTCCAAGGCGAGGGCTTGGAACTTGATTTCACCTACATCACCGATATATTTCATCGATTCCTGCTTGGTTTGACTGGTGTATATTTCCTGGACTTTTGCTACCTGGGTATCCAATTTATCCAAGGCGACGGTCAGTCGTTCGATTTTACTACCGGATTCCATCTCATACAACTTCTTGGATTCGACTTGGATATTTTGGTCTACGAATTCGGATTTCGTTTTTTGTTCGGTCAATCGCTCTTTCAGTTCTTCAATATATAAATCTTTGTTTGTGATTCGTTCTTGGTATTGTTCCAAGAACTGTGTGTAAAGTATTCGCTTGTATTCTTCCATCATAAACTGGTACGCGTTTTTTTGTGTTTCGATTCGTTGTTCTTGTTCTTGGTACCGATCCTCCCACTGTTTCTCCTTTTCACAATTATCGATGGTTAGTTTGTTCTCTTTGAACGATTCGATCATATCACTACCGATCTGTAATAATAGCGTACATTCTTCCACGGTATAATCACGGATCTTGGGTGGTATTTTACCCGATATCACCGTCAATACTATTTCTTCTTGTTCACTCATAATCGTTACTATAGAGTATAGTAACGATTGTTTAAGTTTTTTCACCAAGTAAAAAAACAATGTTTTTTTATTACAAATTACACATTACACAAAAACCTTGCCTAGTCTGAATCATATTCTATAACATTACTGATAATCGGTGTGTGTCTACAATAAACATAAACCCCCTGATTTGTCGTAGCAACCGTAGGATAAATGACGACGGTTGATACCGATGTGTTGTCATCGTCGTCTTCTTGAGTGTATTCCTCTTCTTGGGTGTATTCTTCTTGAGTGTTTTCTGGCAAGGGGGGCTCAACCCTTGAGCGCCGAAGGTGCTCTGAGGGCTGAAAGCCTCCTTCACTACTAACTTCGAAGAAGTTTGCTTCATCCGACAATTGATCACCAGTAATCGAACCATTCCAAACTCTTCCGGTAGCAAAGCTACCTTCAGAGTTAGTAGTGAAGAGGCTGGAAGCCCCTTGCCATTCGTTCAGCTGTTGTTCATAATATTGTTCCAACAACCGTTCTTCATCACGCTCTGCTAATTCGTCCATCCGTGCATCATATTGGTGTGACATATTTGATTTGATTAGATATTCTGTTCTGTTTCTTTCATTATAAGTGGTTCAATTTTTTCTTGGTAATTAACGAGATTCACTGACGGTGGACGTGATACACTTCTTTGAAAAATGCCAACAGTTGTTGTTATACAACTGATAATTATGGTCTTGGGATAGAATGACTTGGTCAACACCATATTTACATAATATAGGTAATATTATGGGTTCAGATCCATCATAATAATCCTCATGATCTATTTTTTGTTGAACTCTTTCCATGATGTTCTCATGGTTGTCCAAGATCGACTTGGTCAAATGGAATATACGTATTTTTCCGGGTACCGTTTTTCCAATACACAAATCCCATATTACTTGATTCGTTACTGAAAGATCGGGTACATAATCCATCAATAACATATCAAACTCTTCCGGTGACCTACGGTCACCTTCTGAGTTAGTAGTGCAGAGGCTGGAAGCCCCCTTGCCTGTATCGGAAAACAATACTGTCTGGTGTAGATTCAACCATGGACACGAAGGAAACAACGGTGAATATAAGATTTTGGCAGCGAACAACAACAACAAATTCAGTATCATTCGATCAATATCGTATTATTGTTGTATGTCACCGTATTTTTACATGATATTTTGTACATGTTTTCTGTCAACATCATGCCAACCTGCCGATTTATCTAACATGAATTCTTCTTCAGAATTCACATAAAACGGTACGGAATATGGGAATATTCCATGTTTGTTTAAGGTCATTCCAACATTCACATCTTCAAATTTTATCAACTCGGGATCCATATATTTCTGTAGAATTGTCATAGCATCCTTACCTAAATAATACATAGGACCGGTACAATAAGATACCGGATTGATTAGTGTCGTATGTTGGTTACATGCTTTTGTATATTTATCTATACCAAAAATGGAACGTAGTGGTTTTTTAATATCTGTATTGACTCCACAATAAACAATACTATCATTAAATTCTTGGTTCATTTCTGCGATTTCGGACAATATTTTGTGTAATTTTATTGTATCAACTATGACATCATCGTCTATTTTCAGTATAAAATCCGGATTGAATAATTGGACCATCGCGTTGATTCCATAAGCGATTTTACACACCAAATCATCATAATTATCTTCACACCCAATCTCCAAGATGTTTTCGGAAGAATGATACACATACGATTTTTTTTCCAACGTAGGATTACCAACCACAAATACAAAAGGTATATTACATGATTTTAACCAATATTTACGTATTTTTTTCCATTTACCTTGGTTCATGTAACATGTCAACAATAAAATCATTCTTGTTATAGTATCATACTATGATAATCCTACTTTTTTATCGCGTGGTGACTGTAGGTCATATTCTGGCAAGGGAGCTGGCTGATCTGTTTCCTAGAATGTATAAACTCTTCCAGTGACCTGCGGTCACCTTCAGAGTTAGCACTAGTAATAAACCACAAAATCGGGAGTGGTCATTTTGATCAAATGTTCTTCACGTAGTAAATAAATACCATTACCGACATGGGTTCCTTTAAACCGCTGAAGATTTAAATCCGCCCCTTCGGGGCTAGGATTTATATCTTTATCGGTCATTGACCACGAAGAATCCAATCCGCGTGTGCGGATTGAATTCTTCGTTGGTTTAGAACCTGTTTCTTCCACATCTTCTTCCTCTTCTTCTTCTAAGACAAAGACAATCGGATCGGGTTTCATTTCAACCACGGGCAAAGGAACGGGCAAAGGAACGGGCAAAGGAACGGGCAAAGGAACGGGCAAAGGAACGGGCAAAGGAACGATAACCGCCGTTTTTTTCTTCAATATCCCACTAAGAAAGTTTCCCAATTGTTCACGAATGATAGCAACATCCGGCACAAATTGGTTGGCCGTGGTCAAAAACTCCTCATTACCCAGTATAGTTTCTATGATTTCCGTTTTGTTTTCAGGAAGTACATTCTGAAAAAAAAGAGAACACTCCTCCGATTTCAAATATTTGTACAATCCACTAAGATCCAGTTTCATAATATAATATGGTAGATGATATACCGTACTATACACGGTTGTTTTTATGTGGGTTATGGTAAAAAGCGTCGTTTAAACATTCCGGCGATTTCAACTACCAAGTCGTGCTTGGTTTCAGTAAGATAATCGTACAAAATATCATAAGGAAATGCTTTGATACCTTGTAAACGTTTTTGATGTCGGCGTCCTTTAAAACACATTTTTTCCATGTCACGAATGAATACCATTTCTTCCTCGGTCATGTCATGACGATGAATATGATATAATCCTTGGTAGGAGAATTGATTGTATTTGACGGTTTCATACACCTGATATTTGTTATATTCCGGTGATTCATTTTTCAAAAGTCCGATACCAAGAATTTGATTGGTTTCGTTGTTCATTTCTAAGACGAATACATTGGCGAAAACCGGGATATTGGCACCGATGGGTATACTACACGGATACAAACACCGGGTTTTACTAGATAATACTCCCCGTTTGATTGCCTGTTGTACAAATTCCTGATTTTCACTCCAGGTTTTGTCATTGAATCGAGTGGTCGCCAGGATCGATTTCATCGTATCCTTGTACTCGTAGACCTCTTTGTTTTCAAAAACACGAATTGGCATGGTTACTGGTTGATAGGGTAGTTACTGACATATATGTAAAAATCAATTTTTACCAAAGAATATCACATAAAAAAATTACAAAGGGTAATGTATATGATATGGATAAAACAATCTATGATATTTCTCAATATGACGACCAAGAGTTGTACCGAATGTTGGATTTAGATCACCCGACCGATCGTGAATTAGAGATGAAAATTATTGTATTATTACAAAAATACCAAGATATGGACAATCCGATGGGAAGACAAATGTATTCATTTTTCAATGATATTTACCACCATTTTTTTGAAGATGACGTGGATGAGACAGAGGCTGAGGCAGAGGTGGAGGAAGAGACAGAGGAAGTGGCAAGGGGGCTGAACGTAGGTCACCGGAAGAGTTTGGTGGTAGAAGGATTCGAAAATCCGACAACTACCCCACCAATTATACAGACATCGGGGAATTGGACGGGTGCCGAATTGGATATTTTGCCAGATAGTGAAGTCAGTCGTGGTACGGCGATAACCGCAGGTCCGTCACAAAAAGCCGGAGTCGCGTCGGAGAATACGGTGAAGGTGGGAATAAACACCAATTACGGGTCGTCATTACAGAACAAACAAATTGGATACCAGAAATCACTGGATTATACCAAAGGATCATTGAATCCCATAATAAAGGAGACTATACAAAGAGTAATCAGTATTGATAGTCAATTTCGTGATGTAAATGTGTATCCGTATTCCACTGATTTCACATTTAATTTATCGGATACTCTACAAGACGTTGTATCATTAAAACTATATTCAGTACAAATTCCGTTTACATGGTATACGGTGAGTAATGCTTACGGAAGTAATTTTATGTTTTTAAACGGAAATAGTCCGGGTATTATGGATACTGGAAATTATAATATCAGTATCAATATTCCTTCAGGTAATTATCAAGCAAAGGAATTGACATCGGCACTAAGTGATGCATTCAAAGCATCGACGATGGCTTATCCTGATATCTATTTTGGACCCACTTCCGAAATTACGTATAATCCAGTGAATTCACGTGCAAAGATTACGTTGGACATGCAACAAATTTACAATGAAAGTTATTATTATGTAGATTTTCCAGTATATAATCCAAAAACAATTGACCAAGAGTTTATACATTTTTCAAGTACACCCTATATGAAATTTCAGTGTTTACATCCAGACTTCACAAATGTATTGAATGATATATCCTTGGTAGTGCCTCCACCGGTAGCAGATAGTTCGAATATCCAGAATTTAAACGTGACATCATACGGATACAACGTATCGTCATTTATTAGTACAATTACCACCGTATTTAACACATCCTATCTGACTATTCATAATTCTGTATTTAATTTTAGTTCGTCCACGATAAAGAGAGATATATCACAAAATATCATGTTGAATTATGAATTTAATTATACAATACCCGCTTATTATTATTCGAATTTATTGAATATTATCAAATCAAATTTCCGGTTTGAGTTTGTAAGTTACACCGATAATAGTTATAATAATACAAATCTTATAAAAAAATGGAGTAGTACGGCATGGAACACTATATTTGAAACACCTAACCCGACGAATGATTCTGTTGTTTTTACGGCGTACAGTAATCAAATTATACAATCAATACCCATAACATCGAGTCGTATAAATATAAGTAGTACAAATAGTACTGGATTAAAACTACTAAGAAGCGATAATGAGGGATTGAATATAATCAATCAGTTGAATACAAGTTGGTATGATACTTGCCATAATTGTTTTGTGGATCAATCATACAATAATGTAACGGTACCGAATAGATATTTTTACGATGTTCATTCATTGGTGATACGAATTATTCCTAATGGAATGGAAAATGAAAAAGTGCAACCAGTAAATATACCTGTAATTTTGGATGGTAGTGAATTAGACCCCAATAACATAAATAGTGGAATAGCCATCGAACCATCGCCATTAACTAATTTGTTAAACAAAACATTAACCAATAATGCAAAACAATTAGCAATAAATTATCGTATTTATATCAAACCAAACCCGTTTACTTATACTCCACCCTATATTTCATTTGATGCTAGTTCCATTTCACAAATATTAACAGAAAAAGATTATAAGATAAGTTTATATGATACGAATGGTTACAAAGAAGATGGAAGCAACGTATGGAAAAACATTCAAAATGTTTGGTCAAATTATTTGTCAATACCGGATGCATCGTATGTTTTGAGTGTTAGTAACCAGATACACGGAAGTTCCCCGTTTGTAGACGAAGTACCTACACCTACACGCAAAATATTTCCAAATTTGGATAATTATTCATTACAATCTTTTTTGGGATACTGGGTTGACACCGATAGCAATCACAATAGCATCAACGCCCAAGATTTTTCTAATAATATAGCAACATGGACATCGAATACATTTTTGGGATTTGTATATAATAGTAATCTCAAATTTCCGTATATCGATGTTTCAAGCACATATTTAAATGGATCAAATGTGTTTGATGTTTATTTATACCAATCAACCATTACAGATACGTTTACGACCACGGATTATTCAAGTACTTCCAGTATGATTGATTCATCGTATAGTATCACGTATAGTGGGTTAAGTAACAAACAATCCGTATTTACATTTCAACAAATAATTGATTCAATAAATGCTTCTTTTAAATCTTATGGTGTATTTACAAAAGATACCGGAGTTCATATAATCGATTCTTCGAGTGGAGTTGTTATGACGAATCCATCCCTTATTATAGATAACGTTACATATTATTATCAATTTAAAATACAATTTGATCGAAACAAAATAAAACCGAAAACAAATATGAAAACTTACATGGAAATTCACGATTCAGCCACATGGTTAACATATTTCAATTTTAATATACCGGTCACGTATGCATCCAACAAAATAGAATTCAGCGAAATCGTTTCTAAACAAAAAGTATTGGCAAATACGTCAAATATATACACATATCCATATGTGTATTTAAGATGTATAACTCCTGGATATTCTGGATTCTCATACAATGATATTTCATTTACAATACCTTCTTCACCAGTGAATATCGGATATACCATGTCGAAGTATCTGAGTGAAATATATTCAAGTATGACAAAACCGGAGTGGGGATTAACAGGAATAGCCGATTTGGGTGGTCCGAATAGTTCGTTTCGTATGGGAATCAATATCAATCATATTATTCCAAGTACAACCAATGGACAAAGTAATTTTAGTATCGATTTTTCAAAATCGGTATTATACCAAATGAACCCGTCCGAGAACTGGGTGATTGATAGTTCAAACGTCACTACCAAATTTAATAAATTGGTGTTTTCGCAAACCTATAATGTTGTCGAGAATGATAGCGATCTAATTCAAATTACGGTAAAGGGACCCCACCAAGGAATCGGTGGGGCATATCAGTCCGATAATGTCAATGTCTTTACTACTGATTTTCGTATTCCAGCAAAGGTATATACATTAGAGGATTTAATAAACACAATCAATACAACTGTATTTGGACAGAATACAGTATCTAATTCGTCCTTTATCCTCAACACAGGTATCAATAACCCTCCCAACGATATCAATATACCCAATGGACGAGTGAATATGTACGGATCGTTCATGAAACCAAATATAAATCCAACTGATATAACGATGAATAACATTGAATTTAATTTTTCGATACGTTCGATTTTAACAGCGAATGATTATCATTTGGAATTTTACGATCCCTTCTTCTATAAACAAAATCCAAAATTTGGTCCAGGGTTGTTGAACCAAGCATCTTCTAACGGAAATAACAACATTTTCAGCAGATATGTTTATTATGACATATCCAATACTTCTTTGAATTATATGAACATTGGCGATAATAACACAACGTTTCAACAAGGTACCTGGAAAGATATATCAAATAGTTGGTATAATTATTTATATATTCCGGACTCTTCGTACTTGTTAATAAAACAGACTGCGTCACAAAATGTGAAATATACATATATTTATGGTACAAAAACGATTACAGATCAACGATTAAAGTTAACAACAGCAAACAATTATTTAACACTAAAACCAAATTATGATTCAAATGGAGGCGTGTTTGTCACGAACCCTAGTGATTATAAAGGTATATATAGTAATGCCAATGACATAGTAATAACACTGGATCCGGATGATTTATCGTTGAACGCATGGCACACCAGTGAAGAAATTGTTAGTGGGTTTAACAAACAATTCGCCAAGGATCCGAGAACGAACGGTTCTTATATGTATATTGACAAAGCGACACATCATACCGTGATACGATTAAATGTGAATAAAATATTCACAGCACAAGATTATTCGCTTGTATTTTATGAATCATCACTATTTACACATTGTAGTTACGGGTCTAACCCGAGTATACAAACAACTACTCAAGATACCACGTTGGGGTGGTTATTAGGATTTCGTAATTTGCCGATTTATAATTTGAATAGTAACTGGATAAACGAATACAACAAACATCATAATTATGCGATCAACTATACATTAGATATTTGTAATAATATAGTAAGTATCGTAGGTGACACCTCGGTAAGTATCACATTATACAACTATTTTTTGATAATTTTGGACGATTACACCCAGAGTCATTTGAATGATGGTCTGGTTACGGTGAACAGTTCGATCGCGGATATCTCTTTACCATCATATGCAAATCGTAATACATATCGTTGTAATGCGGATTTTACTCAAAATAAAAGTACGAAAGATTTAACCTATATAGGGAATAATCGTGACCCGACGTCCAATAACAATTTAACTTTGAAACAGTTGTATTCCGCAAATCAAATCTTAAACACCCAACAAAACAATAATAAAACCCATCAAGTAAATATGGGAATTTATGTACAGAATATTTTTGGAATTATTCCGGTGAAAACTTCCGGACTAATCAATGGTCAGACATATGTCGAATTTGGTGGTACATTACAGAATCAAGACCGAACGTATTTTGGTCCGGTAAATATCAAACGAATGGCGGTTCGTATATTGACTGACAAGGGTAATATTTTGGATTTGAATAATGCGAATATATCCTTTTCTCTTATTGCACAGCAATTGTATAACCCGTACGCTCGAGGATAGTATAGATCGTCATAGTTATCCAACCAGTGATAATACCAATCAATGTACCGGCCAACAATTGTTCTACCGTGTGACGGCGATATTTCAAGCGTTGATAGATGGTCAAGAATCCAATGAATAGACATACGATCCAGGCACGAGTTATTTTTTTATTTGCAAAATAGAGAAACGTAATCGCATAAAAAACGAGTTGTGCATGTCCGGATGGAAATCCGTATTTTTCCGCCCCGACATACATATTCGGATCATCGACGTTTATCATGGGTATGGGATTATCTGGCCGTGGATCTTTTATCCATGTTTTCAACCAATGATTGGTATAAAAATTAACTAAAAATCCGATGAAATATACAAAAAGTAATGCTACACGTCGATAAAATGTAAAGAAAATGACACCGGATACCACAAAAAAACTATAAAATCCGAATAGATCGAAAATGAGTATGGCATCTACCATTTATCATATAGTATATGTGTAGCAAACTCTTCCGGTAGCAAAGCTACCTTCAGAGTCAGTAGTGAAGGAGGCTTTCAGCCCCCCCTTGCCAAAACGTTTAGAACCGCAAACTCTTCCGGTAGCAAAGCTACCTTCAGAGTTAGTAGTGAAGGAGGCTTTCAGCCCCCTTGCCAAAGCGGTTCGGTACGTTTTCTACATTCGATTCTGAGGAAACAGATCTACGATAAATTTAAACCAACGAAGAATCCAATCCGCGTGCGCTGATTGGATTCTTCGTGGTCAATGACCGATAAAGAGATAAATCCTAGCCCCGAAGGGGCGGATTTGAATCTTCAGCGGTTTACGAGACGAATCAATATTCCAATCGAATAGGACTGACGAATATTCGTAGTAGAGAATTGGTTGGTTTGTATAAACGTACCGGGTACTGAATTTTGTGAGGAGAATGAGGACGATTGTGAATTCCCGACGGAATCCGAAAATTCCCCGATATTGAATGGGGGTTGTTCGTACGCCTTGGTATCCAATACGATGGACAATACAATGTTCTGACCAGACGGCGCGTAAAGTAAATCGTTTTCTTGGAAACCTTCGAGAGGAGTCGACGAACTATCCCGATTATTGAATGGGTCATAATAACAGAGTGTATTCAGGATACTTGTGACCCCAAACACATTGATATTTCCAGAAAAATCACAGATAGATGCTCCCAATCCGTCGGATGTACCGGCGGAACTGACCATTTGTATGAGTGCGGATGAGTCAAACACGGACATATTGATCATCGGGTTGGCATATAATGTGGAAAATCCGAGAGGTCGTAGGTCACCTTCTGAATTAGTAGTGCAGAGGCTACAAGGAACGGAAGCCCCCTTGCCGAAATAAGCGGATACATATTCTGAAAATTGTTCATAAATGACACTGAATGCGCCGGTGCTTACGATATTACCATTACGAATTGTATGGGAAATATCTGACGGTGTAATAGTGAAAGAATCTTGTATAAAATATTGTGACGATACATCGTAATATTCTGACAAAGGGGTTAGTACAGTGGTATTACTAGCATCCTTGGTAATACCAATTTTGGTATTGATGGTTCGGACGTCCATCAATAATTCCAAAGATTGGGTTACATCGTACGAATAAATTCCGGATGGTTGTGACATATCATATAACATATCGAAATATGTTATCTAATTTTTACGCTTGATAACAATATCAAAATTAATAAGTTGCTCCACCGGTACTTAAATCCGCCAAACGAATCAACAGAGGTGCCTGAACAACACGTTGAATCAAAGTAGTAGATGATGATGTGTTAGAAATAAAGGTAGTGTTGGTACTGGGGCCATTTACTGGATTATTGTCAATGGTATTGATACGATTGAAACTAGAATCATACGCACCACTAATATCTTCATTTGGCAATCCTTGGGAATAAGCATTGGCACTGACGGTTGAACCTCTTAAAAATCCTGATCCCACGTTGTTCAATGGAACCAGGAAGGCTTCTTGATCAATGGCCAAAGTCAACGTAATCTTGATACCACTGTTGGGAATAAAAAATAAATCATTGGCAAGAAATCCGTCAGTAACACCATAATTGGAACGATCATAGGGATCACTGGCAGTAGTTCCAGTGGTAGGATTTCGGTTACCGAAAGGATTTGCGTCGACCGCATTACGAAGTAGTTGGGTAATACCACTGACGGTAATAGTACCATCCAATGGTGTAATATTTGCACCTGATCCATCATAACCCATCGAGGCTCCAGTGGTGAACCCAGGGTTAGTGGTACCAGCATTTACCAAATTGATGAATGCTGCTTTATCGAATACACCATTGTTAGGATTAAAATCGGGTGAATTGGAAAAAAGAGTAGCGAAACCAAATTCATTCGGATTAGAACTACCCATGGCTGGTAAATTGGGCATACCAAAATAGGTGGCTACATAATTGGAAAAATCGGAATAAATCGTGGATAATACACCAACAGAAATGATGGAATTAACGTTTCCGTTCGCGGATAAATCATAGACAAATTCTGACGCACCAATGGTAAAAGAATCAATATAAAGCATATTACTAACATCACTATAGTACTCACTCGTTTTCAGTGGATTCGTCACATTGAGGTTAGTAGCATCTTTCTTGATACCAATTTTGTTATTAAATAACCGGACATCCATCAAAACTTCGACTGAACCTGTAACATCAAAACGTCCAATGACAGTTTCTGTTAGACGATGAATTGTATCAAATGATTGAGTAGTAGAATAACCACCGTAAGCTTGGATACAGTAGACAGGCCCTGTAGCAGCATTACTATATACACCTGTTAAACCCACAGGGTTATTATTACCGGTTATACCAGATCCTGAATATGTAGTTTGTCCAATACCACCTGTTCCGCCAGGAATAAGAGTGATTCCACCAGTAGCCATTTTGTATATATATTTATACTATTATATAAGATAATTACATTATCATACTTGTACATTGGTAACCTTGTCATTAAGAAATTGTACCGATCATTAACCAATGTCACCCGATTTTTTTGCCTAATCGTAAAGACATTTGAAGGTCATACACAAAGAATAATTTGCACCATTAATATTCAAGATACGTCCATGATCGTCTAAAAGTTGAATATGTAGACGTTGAATATCTACCGGTCCAAAATATTTTCTTGGTTCCAGATGTTGTGATAATTGATTTTCCATTAAAATATTAAAATACTGACCATTGATCGGAATTCTTGCTAAGATGTTATCATTCAAAATCCAATTATTGAAAGCACCAACAAAATGGTTATTGACACTATTGTTAAAATCTTTCACCACCAAATACAAATATCGGATAGTAGCTGGATCAGGTAATGTATCGGAAACGTACAACTTGGAACCGTTGTATTTTGGCCGGGTAAATCCTAAATTCCAACCGATTTTTGAAGTAGGACTTATTAAATCGGTTTCACCATTTACGTCTAAAGTGAAATCAAGTCCGATAGAAATAACATACAAGTTCGGATCGTAATATCCGGTAACTTGTTGTGTACCTAATGTTACTTTACCACTACCTGATCCACTATCATTCAAATCAATTGTCATTTGGATTGTATTGAAGATACCGGAACTATCTAACCCGGAAAATACCAAACTGTCGTCCTCATTTCTTGGACAAAGCTTCTTATTAAGATAAAGTAGAAAGTCATTGGCGGAATAATTACCGTCGGGAACAATAATTCTACGATGTGCGACAGATGAACTGTCACGCGAAATTGCATCAAAATAAGTACAATACACGTGTAAAAAATTGTTACCATAGGATGCTGAAGTACCATAGAATGTTACCGGAAATTCGTATGCAGATAATTGCATACTAACGACTTTTCGTATCTTGGTAGGTAGTGTAAAAATAAAATCAGAACTTTGGGTAGTATACAAATTATCACGAAACCGGGTATCTACATTGAGACATTTGGTCAGTACAGGTGTATGTATGGGATTCATTTTACCTGGATTGAATTCATTCGGCATAACCATATTGAATTCGGGAACATTGGGAGGAATAAGTTCATTTTGTGCTCGATCTGATTGATTACCAGACATATAATGATGATTGGTAGTTAAAGCACGTACGTTGTTATGATAATCCAATACCAAATCTGATGTCTCATAACCGACATCCCTACCTACACCCCCCGACCTACGGTCGTAAGGGTTAGCGTCTTCTTGGTTATTTTTTTTATTAGAATTTTCATACCGTGTTGCAGATGTGAGTACTGACGCATTCTTTGGTTCCTTGTTGCGTATAAAATACACCAATAGATCACACGCTTGGTCTAAAAATGTATTTAATTTACGAATAAGACCACGCTTTTCCGAAGACGATTCACCATGAACATTCGATAATGCCATTATTTTTTCATAAAATTCTCGTTTACGTAATCGAACATCATCGATCGTATACTTTTGATTGTCAGTCAATTGGAACAAAGATTCAATATCGCGTATTGAATAATGATGAATATCAAAATCGTATTCTTTGGACATGTCGTATACAGTAATCATATATCCGTTTTTATCTACATTCTACGCCTCAACATTCGCGGAAACATATCTAGTTGACAATCGGATTACCACATATATCCAGAGCGGGTTTAATTACAGGTGCACCAGAATCAATATATGGCCAAGAAATAACATCCGTATCGGGTTTATTTTCAACGTTAAAGATCGGTAACGATTTCAAAAAATTTAATTTGTTATGATCAAATCCCACACCAAATGCCGGCATACCATAAACATACACATAATAACTAAATATTGGAGCTAATTTAAATGTTTTTGTCGCAGTAAACTGACCCGTGGTCGAGCTGACAGTATCGATCATATTTTTACCGGATAGAATTTCTTGGATACGTTTGTTCAAAAGTCCGACTTTGATTTCATCATAAGCATATCGTTGATATAAGGTATTGGAATTAATAGAACCGACCAAAGCATTTTCAGCGATAAAAATCAACATCTGTAATTGGTAATCGGTTACATTGATTGATTTTATTTGATTTAATAATGTCATATATTGGTTATAATTGGACGGAATTAACTCATACGATTTGTTAGCAAGTAACTTAGTATATTGGGTATAAATGGTTTGTAATGATGTTATTTGTGCTGAGGTTAATATTTGTTCATACTTTGTGGGTTGAACGGTCATATTGGAATAATTATAAACGTCAAACATATTCCGTAAGCCTTTAAAATTTTTAGGTTTGGGAATATTGAATATACTTCTTACCATGATATACCAGTTTACTATAGTGGTTGTCGAGACAAAAAATAGACAAACTCCTCCGGTGACCTACGGTCACCTTCAGAGTTAGGAGGACAATGGATTAGGAATATCGACGACAACACAGGCACCAGAAGGATCGCGTATATTCGTTGTAATCGTCGCATCGGGTTCGTCCATATTCAATGTTTGAAACATATTCAATGATTTTTGTAAAAATTGTAATTTATTACGGTCAAATCCAACACCAAATGCAGGCATACCGTATAGATGAATATAATAACTATATATTTTGGATAATTTAAACGTTTGTTGTAATGAAAATTGTCCACTAATATTCGTAGGATCGGCTACGGTATTTAATGTATTTTTGTCATCTAAAATTTCTTTAATACGATTATTTAATAACAAAATATGTAATTCATTGTGCATTACACTATCATTGAGAGTAGCTATATTCATACTACCGATCAGAGCCTTTTCCACAATATTCATCAATAATTTCATAGTACTATCGGATACATTGATCGTATTTAAATCGTTCAAAAATGTCAAATATTGGTCATAATCAGTCGGAATATCCGTGTAATTTCGTAACGACATTTGATACGTATATAAATCGTGAATTTGTTTGATAATACCGTATTGTCCACTTGTTAATACATTGGCGATGGAAACAGTCTTTTTGGGTTGTCCCGAAGTAATTGTTATACGTGCCCTTGCATCATTGATCAAAGAACTAGGGCCTAATATATGTCGAGATGCGGTTGTAACACACGAGGTGAACATGGATTTATTCATATTTCTGCGTGAATTCATTGGAAAACATATATAATCTATCTATTGTATAAGAAGAAAAATATGTCACAAAGTGATTATATTCAACGTAAAAAAATAAGTAAAGAACTTAGTATTTCAAATCAGTCCAAATTCCCTCATGTATTAGATAGTGAGAATTATACTTTGTACAAACAATATTCTTTAGAAAATTCTATCGTGAATAAGAGTAAGCGATTTAATCAAATCATTCCAAGTGGTGCCAAAATGGTATTTAATATGGAAATTAACCGGACAGACACTTGCCCCAGTTTTGTATTATGTAATACACAACAACGTGTTAATCATACCAATATTCATCCCGTAGCTTTTAACACTGGGTTGTCTACGAATTTACCATATGTGAATTCGTATACGACAAGTTATACACCCCATCAACTCAAGCATGTGAAACATGTACCTATCCGTACATGTTCTGCACCTTGTTATAATAAAAAAGAGAAAACGAACGAAAATACTTGGAGTACAGCATATAGTAATTCACGTTTGAATAAATTGTTATGTGATTGTTCAATGAATTAGGAGTCTTGAACACCATTTTTGTTTTATGTATGTTAGGCAAGGGGCTGAAAGCCTCTTCACTACTAACTCAGAAGGTAGCTTCGCTACCGGAAGAGTTTGGTCAGAGGGCTGAAAGCCTACAACTACTAACTCAGAAGGTGACCTTCGGTCACCGGATGAGTTTGGTCAGAGGGCTGAAAGCCTACAACTACTAACTCAGAAGGTGACCTTCGGTCACCGGATGAGTTTGAAGGGTTTACATAGGGACGATACAGCCGTGCGTAGAATGTTATGATATGTAGATATACTATATGTGATTAAGATATACTATGTCATATGCCGGATATTTAGATCGAAAACGTTCACAAGCATATACCATTAGTAGTGGAAATACTTGTCTAATAGCAATCGGTCCGACAGGCATTGGTTATACTGGTCCTACCGGACCCACTGGGCCCACTGGTCCTACTGGGCCGATTGGTACTGGTCCAACTGGTCCAACTGGTCCAACTGGTCCTACTGGTCCTACTGGTGCGACTGGCGCGACTGGTGTGACTGGTCAAACTGGTCAAACTGGTAATACAGGTATTACAGGAGTTACAGGTAATACCGGTAATACTGGTCCAACTGGTGTTACTGGTCCAACAGGTATTACTGGTGTTACTGGTGTTACTGGTGATACTGGTGATACTGGTGATACTGGCGCTACTGGTGCTACAGGTGTGAACGGACCCTCATTATTTACGTTATATTCGGACGATAATATTATTTTTCCTACTTCCAATTGTATTTTAAAAAATTCGGGGGATTCACATCACGAAGATTATTGTTATAGTGTAGAAAAATTTACTACCACTATATTAACATTTGTTTTAACAACAAATTCAACTGTAAGACGTATTGGCCTGGTGGCGGATATTCCAGATCCTGAAAATATTATTTATGGGTTTTATACCATAGGAAATACATATTATACTTATTACAACGGAACTTATACAAATATACATGGTACCTACTATCAAGGTGATCAATTCACCGTGTCTGTTGAAACCTTGTTTGTGTTTTATTTTATAAATGGTGTGAAAATTGATCAACGGGCAATATTAGGTAATTTTTCTACTCGTTTTGTTGCATCATTAACCACCGTAGGTGATACTATTAGTAATATATCATATTCTTATTTATCAGTGGGTGCTTTGGGTCCTATTGGAAATTCTGGTCAGGCGGGTCCACCAGGTCCACCAGGTCCTGCAGGGCCGATAGGAAGTGCGGGATCAATCGGAAATACAGGATACACTGGTAATACTGGTGCTACTGGTACGTATGGCCCTGCCAATTTTACATTGTATCCTTCGAATATTTACGAGATTATTTTTCCTACATCGAATTCAATAGTTAAAAATTCCGGACAAGGATCGGTTACTTATTGTTATACAAACGAATCATATATTTCATCCTTGCTCAATTTTTTTATACCAAACAACACGGGGGCATCTAGTATTATTAATGTTGGATTGATCACGACGAATCCATCCGTACCCGATAACAATAAATTGATGATGTATGGTTTTAATTTTACGAATTATCATTATCAAATATGGTATAATCAACAAACGATTAATTTACCGAATGGTTCATTTAATGCCGGAGACCAATTTACCATCGCTTTAGAAAGTAATTATGTATATTTTTATTTGAATGGACTACTGATTACAAAATTGGATAAAATAGGTAAATATGCATTAAAATATGCATCTTCTTTGATTAATGTGGGGGATAGTATTACGAATATTTCATATAATTATTTGTCCACCGGATATACCGGTTATACAGGTATTACGGGTGTAACTGGTAATACCGGTGTAACTGGACCAACCGGTAGTACCGGTGTAACAGGTGATACTGGAGATACGGGTGTAACTGGTGATACGGGTGCAACTGGTGATACGGGTGCAACTGGACATACCGGTAATACGGGTGTTACAGGTGATACAGGTGATACGGGTGTTACGGGTGCAACCGGACATACAGGTGATACGGGTGTTACTGGTGATACTGGTGCTACCGGACCGACGGGTGCGACGGGTAATACAGGTACAACTGGTCCTACGGGTCCAACAGGTCCGACGGGTGTTACCGGACCCACCGGTGTTTTTGGTCCGGGATTGTTTACCTTGGCAACCACATCCTATTATTTGTCATTTCCCACACCCAATACCGCGATTAAACTTGGAAACAACAACAATTTGGACGAATTTACCAGTGTTGAATTTTTTAATACGGTATGTTTGACATTCATTGTACCATCCAACGCAACTATGAAACAAATTGGTGTAGGAAATGATATTACTTATCCAAATTCGTTTACTTATGCGTTCAGCCTGGCAGTCAACGGAACGTACAATTTATATTATAATGGAACTATTTTACCCACGAATTCGTTTTCTTATAGTAAAAACGATCAGTTTACGTTGGCAGTTGACCAGTCCTTTGCCTATTATTACCAAAACGGAATATTAATTTACAAGATTTCTCGTATTATGAATATTCAAAATTTACAATTGATCGCCCATTTATACAATAGTGGTGATCAACTAACCAACATTGCTTTTAATTATTTGGCTGGATATACTGGTATGACAGGAAATACCGGTGTAACCGGAACAACGGGTGTAACTGGATGCACCGGTGAAAAAGGCACCACCGGCGTGACAGGTAATACGGGTGTAACAGGATTAACCGGTAATACCGGACAAACTGGAATAACCGGAAATACCGGTGTAACCGGAAATACAGGTGCTACTGGTGACACAGGTCACACTGGAGTAACCGGTGATACCGGTGACACGGGAGTGACAGGTGATACTGGCGCTACAGGTTCTACCGGTGCTACAGGTTCTACAGGTGCTACTGGTTCTACAGGTGCTACAGGTTCTACCGGTGCTACAGGTTCTACCGGTGCTACAGGTTCTACCGGTGCTACAGGTTCTACCGGTGCTACTGGTTCTACCGGTGCTACAGGTTCCACAGGTACTACTGGTTCCACAGGTCCTACTGGTTCCACAGGTACTACTGGTTCCACAGGTCCTACTGGTTCCACAGGTCCTACTGGTTCCACAGGTCCTACTGGTTCCACAGGTCCTACTGGTCCTACCGGTCCTACTGGTCCTACAGGTCCTACTGGTCCTACCGGTCCTACTGGTGTTTTTGGTCCGGGATTGTTTACCTTGGCAACCACATCCTATTATTTGTCATTTCCCACGCCCAATACCGCGATCAAACTCGGGAACAACAACAATTTGGACGAATTTACCAGTGTTGAATTTTTTAATACGGTATGTTTGACATTCATTGTACCATCCAATACAACAATGAAACAAATCGGGGTAGGAAATGATATTACTTATCCAAATTCGTTTACTTACGCGTTCAGTCTCGCAGTCAATGGAACGTATAATTTATATTACAATGGAACCATTTTAACCGCGAATTCTTTTTCTTATAGTAAAAACGATCAGTTTACGTTGGCAGTTGACCAGTCCTTTGCCTATTACTACCAAAACGGAATATTAATTTACAAGATTTCCCGTGTTATGAATATTCAAAATTTACAATTGATCGCCCATTTATACAATAGTGGTGATCAACTAACCAACATTGCTTTTAATTATTTGGCTGGATATACTGGTATGACAGGAAATACCGGTGTAACCGGAACAACGGGTGTGACTGGCTGTACCGGTGATAAAGGCACCACTGGTGTTACCGGTAATACGGGTGTTACAGGATTAACCGGAAATACGGGACCAACTGGAATAACCGGAAATACGGGAGTAACCGGAAATACTGGTGCTACTGGTGATACAGGTGATACTGGTGATACAGGGGTAACGGGTGATACTGGTGTTACTGGTGTAACAGGAAATACGGGTGGAACCGGTAATACAGGAGTTACCGGTAATACTGGAGTATCGGGTTCAACGGGTTCTACAGGTACTACTGGGTCTACAGGTGCTACTGGTTCTACAGGTGCTACTGGTTCTACAGGTGCTACTGGTTCTACAGGTGCTACTGGTTCTACAGGTGCTACTGGTCCTACGGGTCCGACTGGTCCGACTGGTTCTACAGGTGCTACTGGGTCTACAGGTGCTACTGGGTCTACAGGTGCTACTGGTTCTACTGGTCCAACTGGTTCTACAGGTACTACTGGGTCTACAGGTGCTACTGGGTCTACAGGTGCTACTGGTTCTACTGGTCCAACTGGTCCGACTGGCCCTACAGGTCCGACTGGTCCAACTGGTCCGACTGGCCCTACCGGTGTTTTTGGCCCGGGATTGTTTACCTTGGCAACCACATCTTATTATCTGTCTTTTCCCACACCAAATACCGCGATTAAATTAGGGAACAACAACAATTTGGACGAATTTACCAGTGTTGAATTTTTTAATACGGTATGTTTGACATTCATTGTACCATCCAATACAACTATGAAACAAATTGGTGTAGGAAATGATATAACTTATCCAAATTCGTTTACTTATGCATTCAGTCTCGCAGTCAATGGAACGTACAATTTATACTACAATGGAACCATTTTACCAGCGAGTTCTTTTTCTTATAGTAAAAATGATCAATTTACGTTGGCGGTTGACCAGTCCTTTGCCTATTATTACCAAAACGGAATATTAATTTACAAGATTTCTCGTGTTATGAATATTCAAAATTTACAATTGATCGCCCATTTATACAATAGTGGAGATCAACTAACCAACATTGCTTTTAATTATTTGGCTGGATATACGGGTATGACAGGAAATACCGGTGTAACCGGAACAACCGGGGTAACTGGATGCACCGGTGATAAAGGAATCACAGGGATGACCGGTAATACGGGGGTAACCGGATTAACTGGTAATACGGGCGTAACAGGTGATACAGGTGATACGGGTGTAACAGGCGCCACCGGTGATACTGGTGATACTGGCGTAACAGGTGATACAGGTGACACAGGAGTAACAGGTGTTACAGGTAATACTGGTAATACGGGTAATACGGGTGTTACAGGTAATACGGGTAATACGGGTGTTACTGGCGTAACAGGTGTTACGGGTGTTACGGGTAATACGGGTGTTACTGGTAATACTGGATCGACAGGATCGACTGGATCGACAGGATCGACTGGATCGACTGGATCGACAGGTCCAACAGGTCCAACCGGTCCAACAGGTCCAACCGGTCCAACAGGTCCAACAGGTCCAACAGGTCCAACCGGTCCAACAGGTCCAACCGGTCCAACAGGTCCAACCGGTCCAATCGGCCCAACAGGTACAACCGGTCCAACCGGTATAACTGGTCCGACAGGAAATACCGGATCTACTGGTTCATTTGGACCAGCATTATTTACTCTGACCTCCCCGTCATATGACATTGCGTTTCCAACGTCGAATTCAGCATTAAGGATAGGAAATCCTGGTAGTATCGAAGAATTTACTAGTATGGAATTTTTTGAAACAGTTTGTTTGACATTTTTCGTTACGACAAATAATAATACTAAGAATGTCGGGTTGGGTAACAAAAATGTTGGCGGTTTATCATTTACCTATGGTATTGCCTTTTCAAATACAGGTTTCTTTAAAATTTATTATTATGGTCATATCGATACAACCTTTTCAAGTACAGCCTATATGATGAATGATCAATTTACGATTGCAGTGGACAACATGTATGTATTCATTTATCAAAATGGTGTTTTGATTTATAATAATAATCGTATATTTACCGTTCCAAGTCTTCAATTAATTGCTACTTTGAACACTATTGGAGATTCTATTACGAATATTGCCTTTAGTTACATGGAAGGATATACCGGCACGACTGGTGTGACAGGGGTGACTGGTGTGACAGGGGTGACAGGGGTGACTGGTGTGACAGGGGTGACAGGGGTGACTGGTGTGACAGGGGTGACTGGTGTGACTGGTGTGACTGGTGTGACTGGTGTGACTGGTGTGACTGGAGTAACAGGAGTAACAGGAGTGACTGGAGTAACAGGTGTGACTGGTGTGACTGGAGTGACTGGTGTGACTGGAGTGACTGGTGTGACTGGTGTGACTGGAGTGACTGGAGTAACAGGTGTGACTGGTGTGACTGGAGTGACTGGTGTGACTGGAGTGACTGGTGTGACTGGTGTGACTGGAGTGACTGGAGTGACTGGTGTGACTGGTGTGACTGGTGTAACAGGTGTTACTGGTGTGACGGGGGTGACAGGTGTGACAGGTGTGACTGGAGTAACAGGAGTGACAGGTGATACCGGCGACACAGGAGTAACAGGTGATACCGGTGACACAGGAGTAACAGGTGATACCGGTGACACAGGAGTAACAGGTGATACTGGTGTGACAGGTGTTACAGGTAATACAGGTAATACTGGAGTAACAGGTGATACCGGTGACACAGGAGTAACAGGTGATACCGGTGACACAGGAGTAACAGGTGATACTGGTGTGACAGGTGTTACAGGTAATACAGGTAATACAGGAGTAACCGGTTATACCGGTGTTACAGGAGTAACCGGTTATACCGGTGTGACAGGAGTAACAGGTGATACAGGTGACACAGGAGTAACAGGTGATACTGGTGTAACAGGTGACACAGGAGATACAGGGGTAACCGGTGACACAGGTGATACTGGTGTAACAGGTGACACAGGAGATACAGGGGTAACCGGTGATACTGGTGCAACTGGTGACACAGGAGATACTGGTGTGACGGGTAATACGGGAGCAACAGGTGACACAGGTGATACAGGTGTGACGGGTAATACGGGAGCAACAGGTGACACAGGTGATACTGGTGCAACTGGTGACACCGGCGATACTGGGGTTACTGGAGCAACAGGCGACACAGGAGATACAGGGGTAACTGGTGACACCGGCGATACTGGGGTTACTGGAGCAACAGGCGACACAGGAGATACAGGGGTTA
>Ga0214919_10001936_pt1 | contig 33256 bp, 32 predicted proteins | sample LL1503_MetaG_FD_177994 | JGI IMG/M metagenome (GOLD analysis project Ga0214919, IMG submission 177994) | Freshwater microbial communities from Lake Lanier, Atlanta, Georgia, United States - LL-1503 | ecosystem: Environmental > Aquatic > Freshwater > Lake | place: USA: Georgia | collected... | reverse complement strand
TGGCACAAGTGCGATTTAATCTCGGTTTCACCCCGGTTCCGATAACTGGTCAAACGTTGGCCGTGCTTTTATCAGGAACTGCTCTCGGCTGGCGTCGAGGTGCTTTGAGCATGGGCTTGTATTGGCTAGCTGGAATTTTTATGCCAATCGCCTGGTACGCCAGCGATGATTCAGGCACGAGCGTGAAGGCCGGATGGCATATCGCGACAGGCAGCACCGCCGGATACCTGTTTGGTTTCGTTGTCGCTGCGGCTTTTGTCGGATATCTCGCCGAGCGCGGTCAAGATCGTAACTTTGCAACTTCTTTGCCCGCAATGTTGGCTGGTAGCGCCATCGTTTATGTTTTCGGCGTGGCTTGGCTAGCCCACAACCTGCATGTTCCGGTATTCAATGGTGAGGAAAATGCGATCAATTGGGGTCTGACTCCATTCATTGCTGGCGACCTTGTCAAACTTGCATTCGCTGGATTATTGACTCCGCTTGCTTGGAAATTGGTCGAAAAGAAGGCCTAAGCCTCGTTATTTGACGACTTTTCCAGACACAACGGTGAGCTCTCGGTCACCCGTGATCTCAATAATGAATTCCCAACTGTTGTCATCGTTATCTGTCGCGATGCAGGCATATTGCGTTCCGACTTGGATCGATTGCGGTTGGTCACAGAGGGCGTACTTGTAGTGGTACCCAGCGCTCTTGGCGAGATCGTCACTTTCTAAGAATTTTTCACCCTCGGACTTGTAATTCTTTGGCGATGTTGAGCAGGCGGCAGTCAAAGTCAGCAAACTCAAGGCGCTGAATGCGAGGCCCAATTTTCGTGTGCGTTTGACATTCATTTGAATCCTCACAATGACAGCGTACTGAACTAACTCAAGGCCGAACTTCGTCGGGCACGACGTATTGAGTCAACAGTGACAATCACCAAGGCAATCCAGACCAACCCGAATCCAACGAATCGACTGGGCGACATTTTCTCGTGGTAAGCGAGCCAGCCAAGTAAGAAATTGATTGTCGGAACTGAATACTGCATTGGCCCTAAAACAGTGAGTGGCAATTTGAGAGAAGCTGCAGCGAAAAGCAATAGCGGAACCGCCGTGACAACTCCAGAGAGCAAAGTCAAAATGAAGTGCCAAAAATTTGCCGATTGCACAACAGAGTTGTCGTAGCGAGAGAACCAGATTATGAGTGCGATCGCGGGCACGACAAGGAAAATCGTTTCCGACATCAAACTTTCAAGCGGCTGCAACGGAACTTGTCTTTTCAACAATCCGTACAAAGCCCACGAAGCCGCCATTGCTAATGCGATGTAGGGAACTCGTCCATAACTGATTGTGAGAACGACGACTGCAGTTAGACCGAGCAACGCGCTGACAAGCTGGATTGGTCGAATTTTCTCATGCAGAACTTTGACGCCGATCAGCATCGTGCCAAGGGGAGCAATGAAATATCCAAGGGCAGCTTCAATGACTTTGCCATCGTGAACGACGACAACATAAGTCGTCCAGTTGATGGCCAGAAGTAAGGCGGCACAGGCGACGCGTGTCCACAAGTGATCGGCTGAGAGCTTTTTTGCGAGTGAAGTGAGGCGACCCTTTGCTGCGAGGATGACGACTAGTAGAACAGCCGACATCAAGATGCGGTATCCAATGAGTTCGAGGGGTGCGAAGGCCTTTAGGGCCTTCCAGTACACCGTGATGAATCCCCAGAGTAAATAGGCCGAGACTCCGGCTAATACGCCAGTTCGATCGGGAGTTTGGGAGTCAGTTGAGCTCTTTGTAGGGGTGTGGTTTGAGTCGGTATGTGACTCAAGTGCATCAGAACTCACGGCTTCTTCCTATCATCCGCTGAAGCGTCTACTAGCGTTCCCCCTGTGGACGCCCTTGAGACCCTGCCTGAATGGTCGCAGATCATGTCGTGCTCGCCACCGCAGTCACTCAGAGCCGAGTTCGCGAACAACCCCGATCGGGCATCGCAGATGACAATTCGGACTGGTGATCTGCTCATTGATTACTCAAAACAATTAGTCGACGAAATCGCGATCGGACGGTTGCTAGATCTCGCAAGTGCCCGCGGCGCGGCATCGGCTTTCGCGCGGATGGCCAATGGCGAACGAATCAATGTCACCGAGGGTCGAGCAGTCGGTCATGTGGCGCTTCGCACTCCACGCGGCGAACAATTCTTGATTGATGGAGTTGACGTTGTTCCGGCAGTTTGGTCAGTTCTTGATCAGATGGCCAACTTGGCCCAGGCGATTCGAAACGGTGAGTTCGTGGGTTCATCTGGTCGAAAAATCCGCAACGTCGTCAATATCGGAATTGGTGGCAGCGATCTCGGTCCGGCGATGGCGTACGAGGCATTACGTGGAAATCGATCACCTGACATCTCGTGTCGATTTGTATCAAACGTTGACCCCGCCGACCTTGAGGCCAATCTCGCTGGACTTGACCCGGCTGAAACACTTTTCATCATTGCATCAAAGACCTTTACGACGGTTGAAACTTTGGCCAACGCTCGAGCGGCGCGCGAATGGTTAGCTCGTCAACTTGGCGAATCTGCTGTCGAAAATCACTTCGTGGCGCTGAGCACTAATGCTGAAGCAGTACGCGAATTCGGAATCGACACGAAAAACATGTTTGAGTTCTGGGATTGGGTCGGCGGTCGGTTTTCGGTGCCGTCAGCAATTGGATTATCGGTGATGATCGCAATTGGCCCCGAAGAGTTTTTTGAATTTCTTGGTGGGATGCACTCGATGGATGTCCACGCCGCGAATGCCAAGGGGCGCGCGAATGCTCCTTTGATGTTGGCATTGATCAACATCTGGAATACTGCAGCACTCAAAACAACAAGTCGAGCGGTCATTCCGTACTCATTTGATCTGCGTCGATTTCCGGCTTATTTACAACAGCTCATCATGGAATCAAATGGCAAATCCACCAGAAGTGATGGCACGCGGGTTCCCTATGCAACTTCACCAGTGATTTGGGGTGAGCCTGGTACAAATGGGCAGCATGCATTTATGCAGTTGCTGCATCAGGGTTCTGATGTTGTGCCGGTTGACTTCATCGGCTTTGCGCGTTCATCGGCTGACGATGCATCTCGCAACGAACTGCTCTTCACTAATTTGTTGGCCCAAAGTCGGGCATTGGCCTTTGGGCGAAATATTGACGAACTACCCGATAGTTCGGCGAGACCGCACCGCGCCTTTGAGGGGAATCGTCCAAGTACAACGATTGTCGCTCCAGAGTTGTCAGCTGCTGTTCTTGGACAATTGATTGCCCTCTACGAACACAGCACCTTTTTTGAAGGCATCATTTGGGATATCAATAGTTTTGATCAGTGGGGGGTTGAACTTGGCAAAGAACTTGCTCTCTCCATTGGGTCGACGCTCGTCGATTTTTCCACGAATGATCACCCAGAACTTGATTCATCAACCCACACTCTTGTGTCGTGGTTTATAGATCATCGTCAAAACAACAATCAATAAGGGTCTGAGTCACTGTGCATCAACTTGAACGTGTCACGAATTTGTTGGCGTTGCTCCTGTCAACGCGACGCCATCTCACTTTTGATGAGATTCGCAACGAGTTAAAGGGGCAGTATCCCGACAATCTGGTTGCCGCACGGGCGGCCTTTGAGCGAGACAAATCCATTCTGCGCGAAGAAGGCATTCCCATTAGTTCAGAAGTGCAAGGTGGAGACAAGGCGGGCATCACGGGCTACCGCATTGATCGCAGTGCTTACGAGTTAGGTGACTTGCAGTTGACGGGGCACGAGGCTGCTGCACTACGAATTGCTGTTTCAGCTTTGCGAATGGGTCAGTCATGGGGCGAAGAAGCACTTTGGAAAGTTGACATGGACTCTGGCTCAATGCTGAGTCCGCAACCGGTGATTCAAGCGTCTTTGCCTGTCGATCAAAAATTGCCAAATCTTCACGAAGCGATGAGTCGCTTACGAGTGGTGTCGTTCACCTACAACGGTCGTGTCCGCGAACTTGAGCCGTTTGGGTTATTGGCGCGTTCGGGTTGGTGGTATTTGGTCGGTAATGATCGGTCGGTCAACGCCATGAGAACATTTCGCGTTGACCGTATTTCGAGCGAAGTTGTTTTGCTTGAGGGCGAAACTTTCGAGCGCCCCTTGGGATTTGATGTCCGAACATCTTTCCCAACTGACCTCAAAGAATTACCCGACTCCATTGATGTCGGCGGGGATATCGCCAAAGTGCTGATTGACGCCACCGATGTCAATACCGTGCTAGGTCAGTATGGACCAGAGTCTCTTGTTGAGCGACATAGCGATGGGTCGGCAACCTTTGTTATTCCGTGCGCGAATGTTCAGGCATTCGAACATTGGTTACTTGGATTTCTTGATCGGGCTGAAGTTCTTGAGCCGGCGAAATTGCGTCAGCATGTCGTTGAGTGGTTGACCGCACTTGCTCGTGGGGTTCAGGCATGATTCGGCGAGGACCGCGTCCCGTCAATATCCGATTGCGTCGATTGCTGGTGATGTTGCCATGGCTCATGGAACGTCAAACCGTCTCGACGCAAGAAATGGCTGATCATTTTGGGATGTCTGTCGCTGATTTGGTTGCCGACTTAACGCTCGCCTCAATGTGCGGAGTGTCGCAAGACCCACGGGACTTAATTGATCTTTGGGTCGACGATGACGAAGTGCATTTTGGAATTCCGAAGTACTTTGAACGTCCGTTGCGACTCACTGTGCCTGAAGCTTTTTCGTTGATCGCATCAGCAACAGCCGCCCAACAATTGCCAGGAATGGACCGAACGGGTTCATTGTCAAGGGCGATTGCCAAAGTGAGTGAAGCCATTGACCTGAATCTTGATGACTCATTTGTGGTTGAACTTGAAACTCCTGAGTCGGTTGAAGGTTTGAGTGTGGCCATTCGCAATTCAGTTGTTATCGAATTTGATTACTGGTCAGTTGCGACGGGTCAATCAGCTCAACGTCGGGTTGCGCCGCTTGAAGTTTTCCTTGATCAAGATCACTGGTACTTGCGAGCCCACGACCTGGCAGCGGATGCTGAACGAACGTTTAGGTTGGATCGCCTTGAGCGATTGGTGATGACCACGGAGACCCATGGTTTCATTGCGACACCGCGCCCCGAATGGTTTGCGCATTCCGACGAACAGCGCAAGGTTCTATTACAGGTTGACCCAGCGTGGTTGTGGGTGCTCGAGCAATACCCCGACGTGTCAATCGGGGCGGTCCCCGGCGGGCAAATTGTGCAACGTGCCGATTGGGTCACTGTTGAAGTTATTGCAAATACTGAGCGTTGGATGCAGCGTTTACTCGTTCGGCTCGGGGCCAATGCGGTTGTCGTCCACCCAATTGACTGGCAGCAACTCGGATCAGAAACTGCTCAATTGATTTTGCGACGTTACGAGCGGATAAATGGTTGAAGCGATTCGGCATCGATGATGCCGTGGGCTGCCAGTAGATGGGGGAGAACTTCAGCCGTTGCACGCGCATCGTGTTCGGCATGGTGGGCTTGATCTAAAGCAACCCCGTACTTTTCGCACAGGGTCGAAAGTTTGTGGGTCTGCTGACGTTGCGGGTCAAGTTTGCGTGACAACTTGAGAGTGCACAGAACCCCCGCCCAATTGAGTTCGACATGATGTTCAAGTGCTGCGGCTCGCAAGAACTTAGTGTCGAATTCGGCGTTATGAGCCACGATGACCCGACCCGACGTGAGTTGCGCAAATTTTTGCATGGCCTGTGCGGTGGTCGGAGCGAAAATCAGTTTTCGCCGAGAAATACCGTGGATATGTTGCGGCCCGAGATCGCGCGACCAAAATTGGGCCGGGCGGACGTATGTTGACCAGACGACTGTTGGTTGGGCGGTCAAGTCTTGGAGAACGACGGCAATCTGTAAAATCTGATCACGATCAAAACGAAGTCCGGTGGTCTCCACATCAACGATGGCAAATGGGGCAACTGATGTCGGTGTCACATTTGGCACAACATGAGGGTGTCGGTGTGAATCTTCCACTGACTCCACCCTAGAGGCAGGGTCATTCAGAGTTTGTTACCTCGAAGAGTGCAGCAATGTTTGCCGCAACCAGTACGACTGATCAACTAGCCGAGCGCATACCACGCGCCCGAATGCCGATCGGAGCAGCAACAGTGAATCCCGCAAGGTGACGTTCCTCTTCTGATTCGCCACCCCAGAATCCGTATTCGCGATTGTCACGGGCGAATACTTGACAATGTTCGTTGACCGGACACGTGCGGCAGAGCAAGCGGGCTTGTGCTTCACGTCGAACGCGGGCCTGCGGACGTTCGGCCTTTGGTGCAAAAAACAATTTGGTGCGACCTTTGCACACCGCGTCATCCATCCAGTTTGCTGACGGTTGAACATTGACTTCGAAGGCTTCTAGAGCTGACATGTCACGCTGCCTTTGCAAATACCGAGTGGGGGGTACCGGTGGCGAAGCTTGTGACTTCGCCACCGGTATCGGGTGGGCGACGAGATCTTGAGGGGGCAGGACCTCGTCGTACGCATTTAACACTAAAACCAAAAATGGGAAGTGTCAAGGGTTTTCTTGAAGTGGGCGAAAGTCACAGTCTCGAAGACGGACGGGGAAACGCAGCGTTAGAGCAACTCGGCAGCCAATGAGGCCACTTCGCTGCGCTCACATGAGGTCAAGGTGATGTGGCCAAAGCACTTCTGACCACGGAAAGCCCCAATGAGAACCGCGAGGGCGTTATTGGATTCGCCTAGGTAGGGCGCATCGATTTGGCTGGTGTCACCCGTGAAGATCACTTTGGTGCCCTCACCGATTCGGGTCAAAATCGTTTTGAGTGTGGTGGGCTCGAGGTTTTGCGCCTCGTCGACCACAACAATTTGGCGATGTAATGACCGACCACGCAGGAATGTCACCGATTCAAGAGACAACTGATTACGAGCAATGAGTTCATCAATCATGGTGCGGGCCTCACGGTTTGAGCGTTGATCGGTCAACGCGACAATCGCGTCGTGAATCGCCGACATCCACGGATCAAGTTTCTCATCGAGACCGCCAGGCAAAAAGCCGACGTCGGCTCGCCCAACAGGAACGAGCGGACGGTAGACCGCCAATTTTTCATAGCGTCGTTGTTCGACGACTTGGTCGAGGCCAGCAGCAATTGCCAGAACCGTTTTGCCGGTTCCGGCGCGGCCATCTAACGCGATCACACTGACTTCAGGGTCAAGCAACAGTTCAAGAGCGAACCGTTGTTCTTTCGAACGAGAGCGAAGTCCCCACGCTTCAGGTGACGCTTGAGGGATGAGGTTGAGTGCATCATCAATGCATCGGGCCATCGCAGATTGGGAACCAGCCCGCAAAATGGCAAAAGAATTTTCGGCGAGAGATCCGGCAGGTGCGACTTCGGCCACGTCAATGGAACGACCGTCATAGAGCTCGTCAACAAGTTCACTCGAGGCATCGACTGTGATCCAACCGAGCGGACGTGACGATGATTGGCGGCCGACGAGTTGGTGCTCGTGGGCGGTCAAACCCAAGTGGGCGGCTTTCAAGCGGAGAGCGGCGTCGTTGGAGACCATATGAGTTGGAGCATGGTTGGCTTGGCCAAGCGCGGCTCCGATGATGCGATTGTCGGCCTTGTTCGCGTCGAGTCCATGCTCATTCAAAAGATGCTTTTGGATGCCGTTGATCTCGATATGAACTGTGGCGTTGTTCGATCCTTCTGCACCTTCGGGGTGGATGCGAACAGGGTGAGCAAGTGACCCACCAGCTTTCATACGGATCTCCTCGAGTCCCCGTAATGCAGCGCGGGCAGCGCGCCCGACGTCATCTGGTCGGCTCTTTAAACCATCCAATTCCTCAATAACCGTCAGGGGAATGACGATGTCGCAGTTGGGGTATGCCACCAAACAATTGGTATCGGCGATGAGGACTGACGTGTCAAGAACAACGCGTGTCGGAACTGTTGAAGGTTTTTCGAGCTGGGGGGAGGCTTGCGAAGGAGACCCGACGAGATCTTCTTCGTGTGTGCTGTTCGTGAGTTCTTTGGCCCTCAGCAGTTTCGTCACCGAATCCCCTTTAAGTTGGTTAGCTCGATATGTGGTGTCATTTCATTTTGACTTGGCCGCGGGTCCTCAGACGGGATTTCCGAGCAAACTTTTTGTGAACCTTCGGTGCGAATGACGGAGAAGCCGGGAGGTTCACAGAAGTGAGGCAGTCGCCTTGAAGTATCCACCACAGTGTTAGGCGTGCATGGCAAACTGTGCTTGCTCGTCGAGGAATGGGCTTGTGTCTCGACCGTTCACGACGCACTTTTATCGGTTCGATTTCGCCACTCGCTTGGTTCTGGACGCGCTTGTTGCATTTGCAATTAAATGAATACTTGTAATAGCTCCTCATTGCTTATCAAATATGGGGAGTTCCACCCGAGAACTGAGAAGGAAAAATCCGAATGACCAAGGCAGAGTTGATCGACGCAGTGGCAAAAGTTGCCGACGTGAGCAAGGCGGACGCCGAGCGCACGCTGGGTGCATTTTTTGACCAGCTGGTGGATGCAACCAAGACAGGCGACAAAGTGGCATGGCCGGGTTTCGGTTCATTCACCACAAAAGTTCGTGCCGCCCGTACGGTTCGTAATCCGCAGACAGGTGCTTCGATGGAGTCTCCTGCGTCACGCCAAATGAAGTTCACTGCGAGTTCAACGCTCAAAGCGATTCTTAATCCAAACAAATAAGCAATAACAAACAGAAAGGGATATTCCCATGGCAGCAAAGAAGAAGGCTCCGGCCAAAAAAGTAGCAGCAAAGAAGGCTCCCGCCCGTAAGAAGGCAGCAGCAAAGAAGGCTCCCGCCCGTAAGAAGGCAGCAGCAAAGAAGGCAGCTCCCGCCAAGAAGAAGGCAGCAGCTAAGAAAGTTGCTAAGAAGGCTCCGGCCAAGAAGAAGGCAGCAGCAAAGAAGGCTCCGGCCCGTAAGAAGGCAGCAGCAAAGAAGGCAGCTCCCGCCAAGAAGAAGGCAGCCGCAAAGCGCGCTCCGGCACGCAAGAAGGCAGCAGCTAAGAAAAAGTGATTTCATCCCGATCTTTTCGGGACTGGAACTGATTGAGCGGGGGGAAACCCCCGCTCAATTCTTTTTTCTGCCACAACTCTGACGTGAGTCGGTTTGAATCGCTGGTGACTCTGCTCGATCTGTCACCATTAATCCATGTCTCTGCCATTAATGATCGCCGATCTTGAATCTGAACAAGATTCACTCGACCAGGTAGTCGCCGATCTTGATGACGCAACGTGGCACTTGGCGACCGATTCTCCAGGTTGGACAATTGCCGACCAAATCAGCCACTTGCAATTTTTTGATGAACGCGCTGCTTTGGCGATGACTGACCCCGAAGCCTTCGTCATAGATCGCCAACACCTCATCTCGTCAGCGCCCCGCGACTTGTCCATTGAGTTAGGTCGACAGGTTTCGGCAGATGACCTTTTACGGGCGTGGCGGGATTCACGAATGGCGCTGATTGTCGCGTCGCAGAAAGTTGATCCAACAGTCAGAGTTCCGTGGTACGGGCCGTCGATGGCAGTGAAATCATTCTTGACCGCACGACTGATGGAATGCTGGGCTCATGGTGAAGACATCGCCCGAGCCGTCGGAGTACAACGTTTTCCTTCGAATCGTTTGAAACACGTCGCCCATATCGGTGTGGGAGCACGAGCGTTCAGTTTGATGATCAATCAATTGCCCGAAGACAGCCGATCGATTCGGATTGAACTCAATGCACCTAACGGGGAATCGTGGACTTGGGGAGATGAATCTTCTGATCAGCAAGTTCTCGGCGAGGCCTTAGATTTCTGTTTGGTTGTGACGCAACGGCGAGCCTTGTCAGATTCGCAATTAACGGTTGTGGGCGACTCGGCAACGACGTGGATGCGCATTGCTCAAGCCTTCGCGGGAGCGCCGACTCGTAAATCCTGAGACAATGTTGGGCTAAGGGTCGGGCTAGAGATCGGAAATCTTCTTAAAGATTTCACCGGCGGGACGATCAATGCGTTGTCCAAGTTCGATCATCCGTTTGCGCATCCGCTGTGAGAATTTCTCGAGAGCCTCTTGGTCGACTGCCTTCATGGTGCTTTCAAATTGTGATTCATGAGCGAGCAGTGCGGAGATCTTTTGGTCAATAAAACTTCCGATGTCTTCACCGTGATCGGGTTCGTCGGCTTCCCACAGCAACAAATGTTGGGGACGGTGATGGGCAATGTCGTGTTCTTTGAAGAAATGGGGATCGCGAGCAGCAACAATGGCGTCGCACGTGAGAAAACCTGCATGACGATGGTCGGGGTGAAGGCGATAGCGCTTCCACGGATCATGACCGAGCACAACTTGGGGTTGGAGTCGACGTATCTGGCGCGCAATTTCACCACGAAGTTCGCGAGTGTCAGCGAGATCTCCATCAACTTGATGCATGAAAAAAACTTCGCCTTGCGCTCCGAGTCGACGAGCAGCCTCGCGTTGCTCAATTTCACGTTGAGCAATCAATTGGGGGATATCGGCGTTGGCATTCCAGGTTCCTTTTGATCCATCGGTGAGGACGAGATGATGAACAAGGCAACCAGCTTGTGCCCACTTGGCGAGAGTTCCGCCGCAGCCGAATTCAATATCGTCGGGATGGGCGCCAATCGCCAGCACAATCGTCGGTGTTTCTATATCGACACTCGTGATCTTGGCAGTGACTGTGGGAGCTGGTTGCCCTGGTTCATTGCTGTGAGTCATTGATTCGTCCAATCGGGAATAAGAGTTGGCAAGATAGTGATGAGATCGGGATGTTGGAGATCGTCTGCGGTGTCAAGGTCAAGTCCAAGGTGCGGATCATCGATGACTTGAATAGGTAGACCAGTGGCCTTGGCCTGTTCTATATGCAAAGCAAACGAACCAGACCCGTACTGAAAACGCCAGTTATTCATGAGCGATGCTGGGATGCCCAAAACATTTGTTCCGTCACGGTGCCGATCGGGGCAGATGACGATCGATGGTTCATCTTCATTGGTCAACAAGGTGGTGATGAGTTGATCAAGCGGAGCAGACAATGGCAGATCGGCATGACTGATGAGGAATAGATCAATCGGCGAGTGGTTGCTGATCATGGGGATTGATTCGGTCAATGAAGCGTTGAGACCTTGAGATGTCACACGAATCGGGATGGCATTCAACGAGATCGCCCACTGCGCGACTTCTTGATTGTCACACACAACAAAACGTGAACACTCGGCAGAACGCGTCAACACGGCCCGAGCACAATTTTGGGCGAGAGATCGCCTTTGCGATGGGTTCAGGACTGAACTCAATCGACTTTTTGCGTCATCAAAGCCCCGCACAGGGACGATAAGTGCAACATGCCGGGCCACGATGACGAGCCTATGACCTCGGTTGAACTTGAGGACGACTCGCAGGTGTTCTGCGCCGTATACGCTTCGGTCATGGTCCGTGCGGTGAACCACCAATCCATACGTGTTGCAGTGATCGGTGCAGGTTCGTGGGGAACCACTGTTGCCAGTTTGGCTGCTGCCAATACGTCAACCATTTTGTGGGCACGCCGTTCGGATCTTGCTGCTGCAATGACACAGACTCGTCGCAACCCGGATTATCTCAGTGATTTTGCATTACCTGAGACCCTTGAATTTACGTCCGAGATGGAAGTGGCAGTCAGTGACGCCGATGTGGTCGTGATGGCGGTTCCCTCTCATGGTTTTCGCGAAGTAGTCGCCGAGGTTGCACGCTTCATTCGTCCGTGGGTGCCCATTGTGAGCTTGTCTAAGGGTTTGGAACGAAGTTCATTGAAGCGAATGAGCGAAGTCGTTGCCGATGAGATGCCAGGTCATCCTGTCGCGGTTCTCACCGGTCCGAACTTGGCTCAAGAAATCATGCAGGGACAACCAGCAGCGGCGGTCGTGGCAATTCACGACAAAGTCATTGCTGACGAATTGCAAAAGATATTTACCCGGCCCACATTGCGGGTCTATACCAACCCCGACATTGTTGGCTGTGAAGTGGCGGGTGTCGTGAAGAACGTCATTGCGATTGCTTCAGGAATGGCTGCCGGAATGGGATTTGGTGACAACACCAGAGCAACGCTGATTACTCGAGGATTGGCCGAGATGTCGCGCTTGGGCATGGCAATGGGTGGAGATGGGTACACCTTCGCAGGTCTTGCGGGCATGGGTGACTTGATTGCCACATGCGCTTCAACACAAAGTCGCAACAACATGGTGGGGCGGCGTCTTGGTGAAGGCGAATCAATCGGCGACATTTTGCTGTCAATGACCATGGTTGCTGAAGGTGTCAAGAGTTCGCCGGCTGTGCTTGACTTGGCTCGGCGTTATTCCGTCGAAATGCCAATCACTGAACAAGTGGTGGCGGTCTGCCATGAAGGACGAAGTGCCGCAGATGCAGTCGCGCAACTGATGCAAAGACGACGGAGAAGTGAAATTGGTTAATGCAGTGACAAACGAAGCAACAATTCACGGACGAACGATCGGAATTCTTGGTCAACCGTGGCGAGCAACTGTCACCCCTGCTGGTGATGTCTATCCGTGGGACGATGCTGAAGCAGTGAAGTGGTATGTGGCAGCTGATGATCGTTGGCATATTCCTGCCGATGAAGTGGCGGTACGTCAACGGTCAATTGATGGTGCGCCAGTTCTCGAAACTCGAGTACGAATTCCGGGTGGAGATGTCATTCAACGGGTGTGGGTTGCCACTGGTCGATTGGGCAGTTCGGCGCTCATGATGGAATTTGAAAATGATTCCCCGATGGCGATTGCGATCGCCATCGATCGCCAAGACTTACTGGTCTCACGACCAGTAGCTGTTCGCTCGTCGGCTGGAGAGTGGCCAGCACCAGGCTTGGAGATCCCGCGTGAACCAACGGTGATACCAGTAGGTCATCGCACATCAGTGCGAGCTGGATGGGTGATTTCTGGATCAGCTGCAGATCTCAATATCGGCGACTTTGCTGATTGGGCGGCGGTTGTTCGCGGCTGGGTGTCGTTGAGCGAGCGAGCTTCGCGATTTACCATTGCTGATCTACGAGATAGTCAACGCGTCGACGAATTGATCGTCAGTGAACGTACCGAAGTCGCTTTGAATCCAGTGTCATTGAGTGACGCTCCAAATGCGGCAGTTCGTTGGTTGCTGGAAGAGCGTGAACTGAAGCGAATGGATTTGAAAGTGACCGATCTGGTTGAACTGTCTGGAGCAGTCGAAACGATTTCTCGTGCGGCCAAGCGAGGTCGTATTGCCAAAGCCGATGCGCTGACTGGTCTCAAGGCTGCGGCATATTTGCTGAGTGCTACTCAAGAGAGAGCCTTGACCGACTTGAGAAAAGTTGTCGCCAAAATCGTTGGATCAAAGAAAATGTCATTAATGGCAATGTTGCATAGCGGTTCACCTCACGTCGATAGTCAAGACGTGAATTTGCTTGTCGGAGAAGTTGAGAACGAATTCGCGGAGATGTCCGATGACGGTGTGATCACTTTGCTACCTGGTGGCATCAAACCCGAACGCTTAGGTGTCCAGTTTGAGGTGCATGGCATTGCCGTCGGGATCAATCATCGGGTGTCATTTGCAGTTCGTTGGCATGGTCCGAATGCAGCAGTGATCTGGGAAGTATCTGGTCCCGATGATGTGGAGTTGCGCTCGGGAGTTGACATGACGTGGGTATCAACGAACGCTTCAGGCGAAGCGTTATGGCGCGTGGAGAATGTTCCAGAGACCGCGTTGGCAGTTTCAGATGACTTGTCATTTTCATAGTCAATTCACGAGTGGATACTGACTGAAATTATGTGCGATGTATTGGTTGCTCTTCCCGGCGCGACGCAAGGCTTGACCTTATTCGCGAAGAATTCAGATCGACCTCCCCAAGAAAAACAGCTTTTGGAATGGTTTGAACCGCGCCAGGAGAAGCTGACGAAAGCGACTTATGTTGAACTCCCTGGGCATCCGACATTGACACAACGTTGTCTGATGTCGCGGCCCGAGTGGAGCTGGGGGGCAGAACATGGCGTCAATGAATCTGGAGTCGTCATTGGAAACGCCACGATCTATACGACGCTTGATCCGCGCAATTTTCCTGACGCACTGACGGGAATGGATTTAGTGCGACTTGGACTTGAACGTTCAACGCATGCTGAACAGGCACTCGAGTTAATGGTCGAATTAATCACAACTTATGGGCAAGGCGGATCAGGTCATGCTCCATCGACTCGTTCGCGTCCATACTGGAATAGTTTTCTCATTGCAGACGCGTCATCAGGATGGGTGCTTGAAACGAGCGGTAGTGAATACGCGGTACGCGAAGTCACCGATACTTGGGCAATTTCTAATCGCACCACGATTCCCGAATTTGATGGTCGGCGACATCGACTCCAACCCGTTGAAACTCTGGTTGACCCACGGTTGCGTGCATCGCGATTGTTGCTCGACCACAGACCCGTGACTTGTGAGGGGCTCAAAGCACACTTGGCGTCACACGGTCAATCAGTTGAAGGTTGGAATGTATGTATGCACGTTGATGGCGTTGAACAAACGACGGCATCAATGATTGTCGAAATAGATCAGTATGGCCGGTCGCGAATTTGGGCGACTCAGGGGAGTCCCTGTCAATCAGCGTATGAACTATTGATGTTCTGAGCGATGGCTAGTGACGAGTTGAATGAACGGTTGCAATAAGTGCACTCATGCGATCGGTCACTAAGGCTTGAATTGCCGGGTCTGTCGTTGAACCTGCGGTTGAAATTCTTTCGGCACCTTTGGCTATTTGGCCGTTTGGCTCGGAAATAACGGTATTGCCGAGGAGACCCAAGATTCCTCCGAGTTGCTCGATCATGTGAGCGCCGCCGGTTCCGCCTGACGAACTAATGAGACTGATGACTTTGCCTGACAAAACATGTTGGCCCATCGGTCGGGTTGCCCAATCAATCGCATTTTTGAGAACCGCTGATGGTCCGAAGTTGTATTCAGGAGCCGCGATGAATAGTGCGTCAGCAGATGCAACCACGTTGCGCCAATCAATGACACTTGCTGGAGTACGTGATGGGTCTTCCAGATCTTCGTTATAAAACGGCAATGAACCGATCTTGTCGTAGAAGGTGAATGAGACTTCTGCTGGTGCCAACTTTTGAGCCAACAGCACCAGACCGCGATTCGACGATTCTTGACGCAAGCTTCCGAATATTCCGAGGACATGAATGGACATCTCTCAATTATGACCGTGTAGTGGTGAGTAGAAGCAACTGAAATCGGGCAAGATAGAGGGGTGCAAGCACCTATTCGCGTGGCCTACACATTTGAACAGTGTTGGCATCGCGTGCCCGGAGGGACGGCGTCAGCTGCTATTCGTGCTGCGGTTGCACTAGGGGATATTCAAGGAGTGGAGTTAGTAGGCGTAGCCGGCACGCATCGGCGACCTCCTGAGCCATCGTTTATGCCTCCGATTCCAATTCATGCTTTACCTTTCCGCAGACCTCTGCTCTACGAATCTTGGTTACGGTTCGGTTGGCCACAAGTCGAGCGGGCTACTGGTCCAGTTGATGTATTGCATTGCACTGGATTGATTCCTGCACCGTCAAAAGCACCATTAGTGGTGACCTTGCATGACGTGGCCTGGCGGCATCGTCCCGATCATTTCACGCGACACGGAGTGCGAATTTTTGAGCGAAGTTTGGTCGCGATTCGGCGACGAGCAGAAATTGTCTTATGTCCGTCAACTGTCACGATGCTTGATGCAGAGCGAGCCGGAATTAGCGCCGATCGTTTACGACTGGTTCCGCTGGGCGTTGAATCGCAACCAGTCACAGATGCCGATATTGCCGCTGTCCGTGTCAAATACTCACTGCCAAGGGAGTATTTACTTTTTGTCGGCACAGTTGAGCCGCGGAAAAATCTGCGACGACTTGTCGATGCGATGGCCCTATCTAATTGTTCACTACCACTCGTTGTAGCGGGTTCCCAAGGTTGGGGCGATACTGGCGTGAGCCCAACGAGTTCGGTTCATTTCATCGGATTTGTTGCCGATTCTGATTTGCCAGCGCTGTATTCAAGCGCTGCGGCATTCTGTTACCCAAGTGAACGAGAAGGATTCGGGATGCCGGTTCTTGAGGCGATGTCGTATGGAACGCCAGTCGTGACGAGTCTCGGAACTTCAACAGAAGAAGTTGCGGGTGGAGCCGCCGTTTTGGTTGACCCGTTTGATGTTGAGGATATTGCGCGCGGTATTGACGAAGTACTTTCTCGACGCCAAGAGCTGTCAATTTGGGGATTGCGTCAAGCTGCTCGGCGTCAGTGGTCTGAAACTGCCCGATTGACGGTTGCTGCGTACCGCGAGGTCATCGGTTGAGTACCTCGCCAGCAAAAGTAGCCATCACCGTCAATTTGCTGTGGTGCGTTCCTGGCGCAGTTGGGGGCAGCGAAGAGTATCTAGTGCGCCAACTGTTGGGAATTCCTCAAACAGAATTCGATATCACCGTGTGTGCTCCACGCGGATTTATCTCGGCCCATCCCGATGTGGCTGGCATCCATCGAGTCATTGAATCTGATCATGATGGAAGATCGCGTCCGCGCCGAGTGATTGATGAGTCAACTTGGTTGTACACGCGATCTAAAGGATCTGCGTTAGTGCATCATGGTGGCGGAACAATACCGATCCGTTATCGGCAACCAACTGTCTTGACCATTCATGATCTGCAATATCGCGAGTTCCCGCAGTACGTGCGATCTCACAAACTTGCTTATCTAAAAACTGTGATGCCTCGATCAGCACGTCGTGCCAATGTCATTGCTGTACCAACGCAATTCGTCAAGCAAACTGTTATCGATGCATACGGTATTGACCCAGATCAAATTGCGGTTGTTCAACACGGAATTGAGAGCACGCTCGGGATGGGTGCAACCGACGAGGCCGAACTGAGAGCAAAGTATTCGCTAGGAGTCGGACCGATTGTTTTGCTTCCGGCAATGACTCATCCTCATAAGGGTCACTTATTTGTTCTTGATGTCATGGAAAAACACTGGAAGGCTCAAGGGGTGCAATTGGTTCTCATTGGAGCTGCAGGTGCAGCAGAAGATGCAGTGAGCCAGCGCGTCAGTTCAACCACATTGAATACCTGTGTCAAGAAGTTAGGGCGAGTCAGCAAAGCCGATCGCGATGGGCTCATCAAAATGTCAAGGGCTTTAGTTTTCCCCAGTGAATACGAAGGTTTTGGGGCACCAGTTATTGAAGCAATGGCACTTGGAACACCGGTGATTTCTAGTGATCGAGCCTGTCTGCCTGAAGTGGTTGGTGACGCTGGCTTGGTGTTGCCGTTAGAAATCAATGCATGGGCCGGGGCCCTTGATTTCATTGATTCACGACGCTCTCAATACCTTGACGCATCGGCGCGGCGTTTAAAAAATTTCACGGCTGAAGCATCTGGAAAAGCCTTAGCGGATGCGTACCGAATGGCTCTGAAATGAGTAAATGGCAGAACTTTGAACAAGTTGCAAATTCGCCTTTGAAGTTAGTCGTACTTTGTCCTCACTTTGAGCCCGACACTGCGCCTACTGGTGTGGTGATGACAACAATTGTTCACGAACTTGCCAAGTTGGGTCATGAAATACATGTAGTGACGGCACTGCCGTGGTACCGCGAGCATCGTGTTGAAAGTGAGTGGACCCAAACAACGTGGCGTACTCGAACGACTTCAACAAGTTGGGGATCGGCGACGCGCCTCAATCCATTTGCTGGCGACGATAAGAAAAACTTGTGGCGCCGAGCCCTTGGATTCATTGGCTTTTCGGTGATTTCAATTTTTGCTGGTTTACGGGCTGGGCGAGTTCACGGTGATCAGCGTCGTGTTGATGCAGTCATTGCCATGTCGCCGCCGCTCACCTTAGGGCTGAGTGGCTGGTTAATCGCTAAGGGTCGTCGAGCTCCATTGATTTTCAATATTCAAGATGTTTTTCCTGATGCAGCGATCGAAACTGGGGCAATAACAAATGCAACAGTGATCAAGGTTTCTCGATGGCTGGAGAAAATCTCATATCGCTTAGCAAACATTGTGACGGTTTTGTCAGATGATTTGCGCGACAACGTCGTTGCTAAATTGCCGCTGGCGCAGGCGAGCAAAGTAGTGGTGATCCCAAATTTTGTCGACACTGAAGTCATTCGACCTCTTGACCGAATGACGAAGTATCGCGATGATCTCGGCATCGATGAGCGTCCAGTGGTGATGTACGCCGGCAATGTCGGCTTTTCGCAGTCATTGAATTTGCTGCTCGATGCTGCCCGCGAATTCCCGGATGTTGCGTTTGTAGTGAATGGATCGGGGGCGGCACGGTCGGCGCTTGAAGCTGAAGCCACGAATCTGGCAAATGTTATTTTCGGCGATTACCAACCAATTGAGCGGTTGTCGGAAGTTTTGGCAACTGCAGATATTCATGCCGTGCTTTTAAAGCGTGGCCTCGGCAAGGTGAGCGTGCCATCGAAGACGTACTCGGTGATGGCGGCCGGTCGAGCAGTCGTCGCCGCTATTGATCCAGGGACTGAAGTCACCCGTCTGATTGACGGCGCAAAATGTGGTTGCACCGTGCCGCCCGACGATTCGGCAGCCCTGATTGAGGCATTACGAACGATGTTGGCTGATTTCAGTGAAATTCGCCAGATGGGTGAGCGGGCTCGGCAGTTTGTGGAGCAGGTCGCTTCGCCAATGTCGGTGGCCCAGCAGTACGTCACCGCAATCCAAGACGTCAGTCAAGGTCGGTAACTGCAAGTTCGGTCCATAATCAGGTCCATGCTCGGCATTTACGGGTTTATGCAGGTAGCCTTTCTCCCTCGTGGGTAAGGCATCGTCAGCCAAAAAAGTCGCTCGGCTCGCTCAAAAGGGCAAAGGGCGCAAAGTTCGTTTTCAAGGTGGAACATTGTTCCCTGCTTTGATCGTGGGTATCGCCGTTTTCGGTGCTGCCCTCATCGTGTATTCGCGGGCCTCAATTCCTGACCAGAATGTGCCTCCAACAGTCGAAGATCACTGGCACGCTTCATATGGCTTCTACGCTTGTGATGCATGGTTGCCGGATTTGCAAGGCAACAAAGAAGAACAAGATTCTGCAGGACAATTGCTGAGCGAAGGATTCCGTCGCACCGGCATTCACAGTCACGATGATGGAGTCATCCACTGGCACCCGTATTCGTCGGAAGCAACTGGTCGTAATGCCAAGTTGGGTGTTTTCCTTGATGTCTACGGAGTCAAGCTCAGTGACACCAAGTTGGAGTTCCCCGCCGATCAAGGTGGAGCCGTGTACGAAGAAGGCAAGACCAAGTGCACCGACAAAGACGGCAAGTCTGTTGATGGCGAGCTTGTTGTGTATGCCTTTGAAGCATTTGACACGCCAGACAAGTACACGACATACATCACCAATTTCAAAGATGTTCGCCTCAGCCAAGATGGCATGGCCTTCGCAATAGTTTTTGCGCCTGCCGGTACTCAAGCAGAGCTGCCTCCTTCGGCTGCTTCGTTGCCCGAACTCGGTGCTGCCGACGGCGCTTCGACTGGTCAGACCACGACCACAGTTGCTGGTGCTTCCACTGTTCCTGGTGAGTCAACAACCACTATTGCTGGTGCTACGACGATTCCTGGTGAAACGACTGTTCCTAGTGTTTCAACAACCACGGCAGTAACGACAGTTGCTCCGGCTGGACCGACCACGACTGCTGGCTGATGCGTGCGGTGGTGTTAGTCGGCGGGTTCGGAACCCGGCTACGACCACTGACTTTTACAACTCCTAAACCAATGTTGCCCGTTGGGCATCGTCCCATTGTTGAAAATTTGGTGCGGATGTTGGCGGCTGCTGGAATTGATGAGGTCGTTCTTGGTCTCGGATTTAAACCAGAGCCATTCATTGATGCATTCCCTGACGGGACCTGCGCTGGTGTGCGATTGCATTACGCCGTTGAGCCAGAACCGCTTGACACCGCGGGGGCGATTCGTTTTGCTGCCGATCACGCCGGCATTGACGACACGTTTGTCGTTGTCAACGGCGATGTGCTGACCGATCTTGATGTTGGTGCTTTGATCGCTTTCCATCGAGCAAAGAAGGCTGAAGCAACGATTCACCTGACTCCAGTGGATGACCCATCGGCTTACGGAGTCGTGGCAATTGACGCAGACGGACGCGTTGAACGATTTGTTGAAAAGCCAGCGCCTGGAACGGCTCCGAGTAATTTGATCAACGCCGGAACCTATGTGCTTGAGCCATCGGTTTTGCAGCGTATTGAAACTGGTCGCAAGGTTTCCATAGAACGCGAAATCTTCCCGCTCATTGTTGATGATGGCCGTTTGTTTGCGATGGCGACTGATGATTATTGGATAGATACGGGACGCCCCGAGCCCTATCGTCGGGCCAACTTGGACATGATTGATGGTGTTCGCCGACGGCTGTCAGCGCATGCCGTTGAGAGTGGTGCCGATGTTCATCCGACTGCCTTGATCGAGCACAGTTTGGTGTCATCTGGTGCAGTTGTTGCGCCAGGAGCAAGTGTCCACGATTCGGTGATTTTGGCGGGGGCCGTCATTCATGAGGGTGCATTAGTTCGCGACTCAATTGTGATGGGAACCGTCGGAGAGCGAGCGACGATCATTGACACAGTTGTTGGCGTCACCGGTGTGATTCCTGAAGGTGCCACACTCGAACATGCGTTTGTTCCTGACCCAACTGCCGTTTAGAGTGCGGGAATGACCCCGCGCAGTGTTGCCAAGCAACCGAGCGCGGTCATGGTTGTCGGTGGAGCTGGATTTCTGGGCTCACACATTGTTGACCGCTTACTTTCAGATGGAGCGCGAGTTGACGTTGTCGATGATTTATCAACTGGATCTTTGGCGAATCTTGCAGCAGCGCGCTCATCAGCGGTTGATGGTGCACTGCGTATCCACACTCTTGATGTGACGATTCCAGAGTTTGTTGATGTTGTTCGTTTACGTCGACCTGACGCAATGTATGTCACGGCATTATTGACCCCGACAATGTACAACTCGGTTGGATGCACAAAGAGTTACGCAATGGCGGTTGCAATATTTGAGGCGGCAGTTCAGGCAAAAGTGGGCAAGATCATCGTTGCTTTACCCGCTGCAGTTTTGTATGGCGAGGTACCGGCGCGAGATTTGCCGATCAAAGAAGATCGTGAACGTCGTCCAGTTGGCTTGCCTGGGGTGACCGCTAACGCCATTATCGAACTATGCGAGATATATCGCCGCGACCACGATATTGAGTTCACCGTGTTGGCCCTTGCCACTGTGTATGGCCCGCGGCAACAACCCAACAACAATGTTGTATCAGCATTTGTCATTGCACAATCGACTGATACTGAGCCAACAATTTTTGGTGACGGAAAACAAACTCGGGATTTTCTGTTTGTTGACGATGCTGCAGATGCGGCGTCGCGCGCCTGTGGCAAGGGCGGCGGATTGGTCTTGCATATTGGGACTGGTCAACAGACGAGTGTGAAAGATTTATGGGCACTGATCGGCGAAGGAAGACCGGCCAACTCTGAACCTAAACACGCTCACAGTTTGCAACGGGTTGCCTTGTCGGCATCGCGAGCGCGGCTGCATTTGGGTTGGTCGTCGTGGACAACTTTGGCTGACGGAATCAAACTCACGAAAGCTGGTTGACTCGGGCCAAATGCTTGATGTCAACGAGCCGAGTTTTGCTAGCGGAACAAATCTTCTTGCGGTGGTCGAACAATTTCGCTGATCGATGATTCACGTAACCACGACGGATCTAAGCCACGTACGACGGCAACTGGAACTCCGTTTGATTTACCCATCACCAATTCGGCAGCTGAAGCAACTTCATCGGCAATGGAAACCTCAGTAACCTGCATCATGCGTCCTAACGCATCGGGAGTTCCGCGGAGGTCAAGTACTCCAGCAATGCCGGCGACTCCGATTGCAACATCGGTCAGTCCTTTGCGCCAAGGTCGACCAAAAGTGTCAGAAATGATGATTCCGACGGAGACTCCAAGTTTGGCGCGAATAATGTCGCGAATTCTTCGCGCCGAACGATCACTATCAATGGGTAACAAAGCAGCCCAACCACGTTCAACATTAGAGAGGTCGATTCCGCTATTGGCACAAATAAATCCATGCCGAGTTTCAGTGATGATCAGGTCACCGCGACGGCGAACCACACGCACTCCTTCTTCTTCAACAAGAGCCTTGTGAGACAGCGGGTCATCGGGGTCGATTTGCACCATACGACCTTCGGCCTTTGACACAATTTTTTGTGTGACGACGAGGACGTCACCATCGAGCAATGGTCCGTTAGGCGCTTCTTGGCAGGCTTCAACAATGACGTCGCCAAGTTGGTCGCCGGGAACGATTTCGCCGATACCCGTGACACCCCAAGCGGTCATTCGGAGTTGTTGATTCTGTTCGCTCATGGTTCTTCCTATGTGACTGCTTGCAGAACTTTACGGGCAAGCTCTTGAGTGATGTGTGGTGTTCGCATAATCGTGTCGGCAACCACGCATTTCATACCTTCACGTTCAACGGCGCTTTGAAGGGCCTCGTCTTGTTGATCAATGACCAAAGTCGAACAAATCGGAGCATAGATACGTGCGACTCCAACGACGGAGGCTTCGTGGCCAAGTTCGGCAAGCATGCGATCGGCAGGACCCTTGAGGGCTGCCCCAGCAACGATGGGGGAAATCGCGACAACGCGATCGCGGTTGAACGTGAGGGCTGCATCTACGCCAGAAAGTGCACGGATCGGCCCCAGAGACACAATCGGATTTGAGGGGGCAATGATGATGGCGTCAGAACGATGCACATTGTCGATGAAAGTTGGCTTCGCGGTCGCGGCGCCAACAAACTCAACACCAGTGACTGGGACACCGTGTCGACGCTGGACGAAATATTCTTGGAAAGAAATTGTTGATGCAACTCCATTTTCAAGAATGTCTACTTTGGTTGCAACTTGATCATCGGACATCGGCATCATGTTGAACGCGAGTCCCCAAGCCCGAGCTATTTCTTGTGTCACTGTTGAAAGTGTTGCGCCTTCAGCGATGCGGGCAGTGCGATACAAATGAGTTGCAAGATCTCGATCGCCCAAGTTGAACCAAGTTCCAGCCGCTGATGAACTGTCGGGCTTGACTTCTTGATAGCGCGCAAGTGATTCCATGACACGCCAGGATTCATTGGCAAGACCCCAACCGCGTTCGGGGTCAATGGCATTAGCGACGGTGTAGGTCACGGTGTCGAGATCGGGCGAAATATTGAGGCCGTGCATGATCGTGTCATCACCGGTATTAACGATTACGCAAATATTGACAGGGTCGACTTCGAGCACGAGGCCACGTAAGAAACGAGCAGCTCCGACGCCACCTGCGAGGACAGTAATCATGCTTCCATTATTCCGTTGAAACCCCTATTTCACGAGGTCGGTGTAGAGATTGATCAACTGTTGGGCGGTTTTATCCCATGAGAACTTGTTGTACTGCTCGGTAGCGGCATGTTGAAGCTGAGTTCGAAGGCTCGAATCGGTGACAACTTTGGTGATGGCATTGGCCAAGGCGTCGACATCAAGAGGATCAACGAGAAGCGCGGCCGATCCGGCTATTTCGGGAATTGAACCACGGGTTGATCCGACGATGGGCAGTTGTTCAGACATGGCCTCAAGTAATGGAAAGCCAAAGCCCTCATCGAGCGAGGGATATACCATGGCCGTTGCCTGTTGATATAGCCAGGCGATGTTTTCGTCGGAGACGCGGCCGATGAGGTGAACTCGTTGAGCGACTTCGTGAGGTAACAGTGCAAGACGTTGACGTAACTCGTCAGAGTCATCTCCGGTAGATCCGGCAATCACTAATTGAAGTTCGCGGATTTCTTGTGCAACGATCGCGAAAGATTCCACAAGACGTCGGTAGTTCTTGCGTTTTTCGACTGTTCCAACGGCGACGATAAAAGGTGCTGTGCCGATATTGATTAATGCGGTTGGTCGACTACTTGTCTCAACATCGCGACGGGGTGGGGCGCCTAAATGAATCGTCTTGATACGGGCTTGCGGAAACAATTCGCGCAGTGTTGCAGACGTGGCGTGTGACGACGAGTGGATCACGGCACCATTTTGTATCGAGCGCCGAAGTGCAATCATGGAATGATTGATCACCGGTGAGCATTGGGTTGGGTTGAGAAGTGCCCAGCAGTCGTACACCGTGACGAGTCGAGGCAATTTTGCTGGCGGAACCACATAGTTCATTCCATGCAGCAGTTGCACCCGTGGCAAATGGCGCACAGCAGAAGGAAGATCGCGGTGACCCCAACTCTTGATGGTGATTCCAGCAGGGAATGGAAGTCGCCTTGTATTTGTGTGCAACTTGGCGCGAAAGCTCAACACATACTCGGTCAGTTCTAGATCGTCGGCATGCAGGCGCAATTGGTATACCAATCCTTCAACTGCTCGGCCAACGCCAGTCATCGGACCATGGAGCGGGCCAGTGTCGACCCCAACTCTGATCACGAGAAACCCACAAGATTGCTAGACATCAAGCCGAGCGTAGGTCCTAAAGCGTAAGATAAGACAGTTCAGTTGCGATCCAGCGATCGCCCATCTCAGGAGTTCGTATGCCCCGAGCGTTTATCACTGGTGTTACTGGTCAAGATGGCCAGCACATGGCCGAATTTTTGCATAGTAAGGGTTACGAAATCTTTGGCATGGTCAAGGGGCAAAACAACCCGAAAGGTGACATGCTGCGTGATGAATTCCCGTATGTGAACATCGTTCCCGGCGATCTCGCTGACTTGCCGTCGCTCGTCAAAGCCATGGAAGTTGCGCAACCCGACGAGATCTACAACCTTGCCGCTATTTCGTTTGTCGCGTTGTCATGGAATCAGGCCGAATTGACAGCCAACCTGACTGGAACTGGCGTTCTGCGCATGCTTGAGGCGATGCGCATGGTGGGCGGCAATACCAACAACAAGATGCGTTTTTATCAGGCTTCGTCGTCAGAAATGTTTGGCAAAGTTCGTCAGATTCCGCAGACCGAACTCACGCCGTTCCACCCCCGTTCGCCCTATGGTTGCGCCAAAGTTTTTGGTCATGACATCACGGTCAATTATCGCGAGAGCTACGACATGTGGGCGTGCTCGGGAATTTTGTTCAATCACGAAGGTCCCCGCCGTGGAGTTGAATTCGTGACCCGAAAAGTGACGAATGCTGCGGCTCGCATCAAGCTCGGGCTTCAATCAGAACTCGTGCTCGGCAACCTCGACGCAAAGCGCGACTGGGGATACGCCGGCGATTACGTCAAAGCGATGTGGATGATGCTCCAACAAGACGAACCCGATGACTATGTCATCGCAACTGGAGAAACCCACACGATCGAAGAACTCGTTGAACTCGCATTCCAAGAAGCCGGTATCGGTGATTGGCGTCCCTATGTGCGCCAAGATCCAAAGTTTTTCCGTCCCGCTGAAGTTGATCTGCTCATTGGAGATTCAAGTAAGGCCCGCGAAAAATTGGGATGGAAGCCCGAAGTCGATTTCCCTGGCTTGGTGCGCATGATGGTGCAGCACGATCTGAAGCTTGAGGCAAAGAAGGCCGGGATTTCACTCGGCTGATTTTTGTCTAGGCGCTACCCCTCAAAGGGGCGGTCAGATAGTGCATCGCTCAATGAATCAACGCTGATTGTCGCTCCATCATTGAGTAGTTGTCGCAGCGATTGTGCAAAAACAAGTAGCGCGACCATCGAACTTGCGACGAGTCCAATTTCTACGCGGGTGTACAAATCGTCGGATGCCAGCCAGGTGCAGCCGACAAAGGTGAGCATTCCCAAGAGCCAGCCAAAACCAACGCGGGCGTGACCATTGAGGGCGATCACTGCTTGGGCGGTCGCGAGTGCGACCATATACAGGGCACTTCCTAACGCCAACATGCTGAGTGAACTGCGATCGAGAGCGTCGTCATACACAATTTTCAACAATGATGGTCCAACAGCAAAGGATCCAAGGGTTCCAACAATTCCGACGACAATCACCACTTGCATGAGTTTGCGAAAGCCGCTGCGGAATTCCGCGAGGTCACCTTGCGCGGCGAGTCGTGCAAGGCGCGGTAGTAGTGCCGCCTGTACTGCTTGAAAGAGAAAAAGTGGCACTCGAGAAAGCAAGACACCGTTACCAAAGGCTGTGACCAAAGCGGACTGCTCTTTGGTTGCCAAAATATTGATGGCAATTGGTCCGGCATTCACGAGACCAGCACCCATCAATGATCCAAGGAGTAACCAACCAAGATTGGGGGTGACTTCGCTCCATGGAGCGACAGGACCGGAAGTGGTTTTTAGATCGCCGCGCATCCATACGATCAGCACTCCGGAGAGTGGAGAGAGCGCGACCAACATCGCATATGCCCCAACGTTGGTGATGCCAAGTTGCCAAAGAATGATGCATCCAACGATGCGGACAAAACCATCAGCACCCATGACAATTCCGTACGAGGCAAAACGTCCCTGACCCGAGCAAATCCCGCGAGCGAGGTGTGTGGGAGCGTACGCAACAAAAGCGATGATGAGTGCGGCGGTGACGAGTCCGTATCCCTCGAAAAATTCGCGTGTCGCAATCGAACTGACGCCGGCTAAGACCGCCACGATGATGCCAGCAATCGCGGCGCCAAGGGGAACAATTCGGGCCACAATGGGATGACCGCCGTGGTTGAGGGCACGACGATGGGCGAGGGCTCGACCCATCTCTTGTTCGAGCGGTAGAAAGAATCCTGGAGCGAGAACAAATGTGGCGAACCATAAGGCGACGATTGGTTTGAAGTGTTCTTTGCCGAGGGCTTCTTGACCGACCTTAAAAAAGGCATAACTCGAGATTCCAGCAACAAGTAAGCCTCCGCCGACCGCCAAGGTCCCCTCGGGGAGAGGGATTCGTGGCGAATTGGGGGTCTCGGCCAAAAGGGACTCATTTTCGGTGCTCAAGACCTCCCACCCTACTCAGAAGAGGCGTTCAGGACCTGAAATCCAGATCTCGGCCCAGATCTCATTGTGGTCGGTGACCTGAGGTATTCGATATCGGCGAGTAACCTTCACGCACCGTGGAAAACGAGATGGAATCAACTCTGTCCGCTGCAACTTCGTCATCCGAAGCCAGTGCGCTGGCCGCCCCAGGGGTCGTGGTGGCGATCGTCGTTGATCGTCCGACATCGAACTTGGAAGTCGTTTTGTCGGCGCTTGCCGCTCAGGACTACCCCAATATGCAGGTATTGGTGCTATTGACTGGTTCCGACGCCGACGAATTTGGTCTCGTGCACGAGATTGTTCAAACCACTTTTGCGACGACTGAGGTGCCTCAACCCCACATCTATCAAATCGGGGCTCATCCCGGGTTTGGTCCAGCTGCGAATACAGCCTTGCGCCTAGTTGAGGGAGACAGCGGATTTTTCTTGGTGATGCATGACGATGTGGCTCTGATGCCAGATTCGTTGCGAATTCTTGTCGAAGAGTTGTACCGCTCGAACGCTGGAATGGTCGGTCCAAAGTTTGTTGAATGGGATGACGATCGGCGATTGCAAGCGGTGGGATTTGATGGCGATTGGTTTGGTGAACTTGATAGTGACATTGAGCCTCACGAGCTTGACCAAGAACAACATGACGCGGTCCGCGACGTTTTTGTTCTGCCCTCAGCCTGCTTTTTGATTCGTGCTGATCTTTTTCGTGAACTCGGTGGTTTTGAACCCACCATTGAATTCTTTGGTGAAGACCTAGATCTTTGTTGGCGAGCACATATGTCGGGGGCCAGAGTCGTTGTCGTTCCAGCAGCGACTGCACGTCATCGCGCAACAATTGTTGAACGATTAGCAACTCGTCATCGTGATTCGGCAGCACTTGCGCGCCAGGCCGAACGGCATCGAACAAATACCGTTGCTTCACTGACCGGAGCACGCCGTTTGCCAATTGTGCTTCCTCTTCTCGTTTTGCTTTCTTTCGTGGAAGCAATCGCGGCAATTGTTCGAGGACGATGGCAACGGGCGACCGCGGTACTCGGTGGAGTGACCAGTCTTGTGACAAATATTGGCAGCATTGCTCGTCGTCGTTCACGAGTTCGATTACTGCGTCGTGTGCCAGACCACGAAGTTGTCGAGCTTCAGGTTCGAGGGAGCGTGCGGTGGAGACGCATGATTCGTCATCGTCGGTTTGCGCCGTCGATCAACCACAAAATTCAAGGCAGTACTCCGCGTGAGCGGAATCTGTGGGTCATGGCTTTATGGGGCGTCTTGGCTGTTTTCCTATTCCTCGGTGGTCGTCAATTGTGGAGTAACGGAGTTCGCTCAGTCGGCGATTTGTTGCCGTTGCCCAATTCGCCGCGCGACTTGTTGCATCAGTATCTGAGTGGTTGGTGGGCTCAAGATTTGGGCAGTACAACTGCTCAACCAACGAGTACCGGCCTCATCGCCCTCGGCGGAATATTCACTCTTGGTCATATGGGTCTTTTGCATACCGTGATCACTATTGGCTTGATTCCAGCGGGTTGGTTGGGCGTCTCGGCATTGTGTGCCGTTGTTGCAAATGAACGAGCGCGCATTGTTGGGGTGATTGCCTATGCCGCAGTTCCCCTTCCTTATGCCGCGGTTGCGAGTGGACGACATCAAGTGCTCATTGCCTATGCGGTTGTTCCGTGGGCATTGCATCTCATTCGCTCTTTCGGTGGCATCGGTCGTTCAATTGTTGACAACGAGCCAGGTGACGTCGTCGACCATCCGTCAACTAAACAGAGACTTCGTCTTGCCGCCAAACTTTCATTGCTCTTTGGTGTGACATTGGCATTTAGTCCGAGCGTCGTATTTGTTGTCTTGTTGTGCGCGTTGTTGTGGTTGCTGACTGCTGCGATTTCGGGCGGATCAACACGAGCGGCCGGGTTGGGTTTTGCGGGAGCTATGAGTGCAACAGCGGCGGCAGTTGTTCTCAACATGCCATGGATTACGCGTTATTTATCGCACGATGGATGGAGCGCAATTGTTGGGGCACCAACGCACACCCCTGAAGATCTCGGATTGTGGGAGATTTTGCGCTTCGGGATCGGTCCCGCAGCTCTCGGTGGACTCATTGTTTTGTTGTATGTCCCTCTACTCGTTGCACCATTGGTATCAAAAAACTCGCGATTTATCTGGGCTTCTCGGGCGGCGATTTTGTCTGTCGCTTCTATCGCCTTGGCGTTGTTGAATTCTGGGGATCATCTTCCTTTCCGGCTCCCCGAAACCGGAATTTTGTTGGCACCGGTCGCGAGTTGCATGGCTATCGGCGCATCAATCATTGTGATGGCATTTGGTATTGACGTACGTGGCGGTCGCTTTGGTTGGCGCCAACCATTGGCACTCTTGTCGCTTGTCACTCTTCCACTCGGATTGTTGCCCGTTGCTGCTGCATCTTCTAATGGCCAGTGGGAACAGCCTTCAATAACCATGGCTCAACAGATGAAGGAATTGCTCGGTGACACGAGTCAGGGCGATTATCGAATTTTGATGATCGGTGATCCTCGCTTAGTTACTTCAGGCCAACACCCTTATGGCGATGGATTGGCGTATGCCGTTGTGCAAAATGGCGATATGACTATGTTGAATCAAGTGTCATCAATGGCCGATGATTCGGACAAATTGATTCGACCTTTGATCGATGCCGTCGCAATGGGATCGACGAATCGGGTCGGAAGATTGATGGCACCGCTTGGTATCCGCTACATCGTCGTACCACTACTTGATCGAGTGCGGTCAACGAGCGACTCACCTCTAGCGTTACCACTTGGTCTTCGTGAAGCCTTTGCTGAGCAATTGGATTTACACAATGTCTATGGCCCATCCAGCATGGTGATTTTTGAGAATTCGCAGTGGATTCCTCTGACAGGCATGCTCAGCACTGTGGCCGCAGAACAGAGTAGTGAAGGCGGGTCCGAGGCATTGGTGGCAACTGAACTCACTGGTTCGCTCGCGGCCTTGAACGGCGCGACAAGTTGGTCAAGCCCGACTCAAGAATTGCCGGCGGGTCGATTCCATATGGGCGTTCCGTTTGATTCTCGATGGACGCTGGAGATTGATGGTCAGACCATCAATCCCGAAGCATCTTTTGGAACAGTCATGCATTACGAAACGGGTGTTGGCGGGACGGCGCAATTGAAGTACTCCAACCCCGTGAGTCGCTATTTGTGGGTGTTGATTCAATTGTTGTTGTGGATCGTTGTTGTACTCGGGATATTGCAACCAAATGTGCGTCGTCGCCATGCTCGTCAAAAATTCGAAATACCCGTGATGTCACCAGTTGTTTCTTTGTCGAGTGCCAATTCAGAAACGGTTGAAGCATGAATCGCCGGCTTGGTTTATATGTTGTTCTTGTTTTGATTGTCGGATTGGCAATCAACTTTTCGGGTACATCAAACAATACAAACGAAGCCGTATTTTCTGATTCGGTCTTGCCAGGTACGCCAGCGATTATGCGCAACAGTCAATCGGTGACGAACACTTGGTTTTGTGCAGGTACGTCGGCGGCGGGCGAAAGTGACAACGGCACCTATGGTGGTGAAGTTGTCATCTCAAATCCACTCGAAACCCCCGTCGCCGGTTTGCTGACAATCCTGACGAGTGATCAAGCGCCAATTACTCAAGTGATCAATGCCAACCCCCGTTCGCAGTTGGTGATCGATATCAATTCACTGGTTTCAGCGCAATATGCAAGTGCATTTGTTGAGCTCAATGACTCGGCAGCCAGTGTCGAACAACGAACTCTGCATCCTGCAGGTGCGGCAGTTTCTCCATGCGCGAATCGAACATCTGATCAGTGGTATTTCGCTGATGGATGTTCGGCCGAGTCCTCAGACTTCCGCTTGATATTGACGAATCCGTATTTGTCGCCAGCAATTGTCAACATTGAAATCGCCACCAAAAATGGTCAACGAACACCAACGAATCTTCAAGGATTTGTGATTCCTGCTCAGTCAATTCGAGTTTTGAATATTCCCGAATCTGGTTTTCGAGATGAAAAGACTTTGGCGATCAGCGTCATCGCCTCAGCTGGGCGGATCGTGGCCGCAAAAGATCAGCATTACTTGGGAGCGGGGCGCCTGGGTCACGTCTTAACTTTGGGTAGTCCCTCAACATCAGATCAGTGGTGGTTTGCTGACGGTGAAAAGGGCGCGGGCATTTCTGAAACGTACATGATCTTTAATCCGACAGATCAAGATGCCTTGGCAGATGTGGTGATCCTTGGTCTCGACCCGGCTGTTGCGTCGATACAGCCGACAACACTGACAATCCCTGCTCATGATGTGGTGCCATTTGACGTTTCAGCAATTGTAGGGCTGCTTGACGGACCTCACGGGGGAGCAGTCAGTGGTCAGTCTGGCGCTCAGTTAGTCGTTGAACGCATTTTGACCAAGCCGGCCGGCACGAGCGTGGCAACGACTGCAGTACTCGGAGTTCAACGAGGTTTCCAATCCAAGCGTTGGAGCGTTCCAACTTCGACAACGATTGCTATTGAAGATGTGCTGATCGTTCTCAATTCTTCACCGACTGACGGATTAGTCACTGTTTATTCGGTGGGACCAGGTGGGGAAGAACCTGTTGCTGGTCTGAGCGATATCCCTATTGCTGCCAACGGGTTACTGTCGATCGACTTGGTCGATCCGTTGTCATTTGGCCGTGAACTGGAAGTCGTGAGTGATCAATTGATTTTGGTTGAGCGCCGGCTTGAACGGACACCTACTTTGCGTGGGCGAAGCGGATCACTGGCCATTCCTGAAATGTCGGCATCGTGACAAGTGTGGTGCTTGCCCTGGTCATTGGTGCCATTGTGGTCGTTGCGGCACTGGTCATTCGGCAAAAGCGCGTTGTTGATGTGCCAACGCAAAAGGTTTTTTCTGCTCCGACCCAGATTGACCGAACTGATTTTCCGGGGGTGCAGCAGGAGTGGATGATTGCAGTGTTTACCTCAGCGACCTGTCATGCATGTTCTGACATGTTGGCAAAAGCTCAAGTTGCGGCAAGTAAGAATGTGGCTATTGTTGAAATTGAGTATTCCGATAAAAAGGAATTGCACCTCAAATACAACATCGAAGCAGTTCCGACGATGGTCGTGAGCGATATTCGCGGTGTCGTCCACAAGTCTTTTCTTGGACCAGTGAGTGCCACAGATTTATGGGCGGGTATTGCGTCGGTTCGTGACCCGCAACTGCAAACTGCCACTGATGGGCATTGTCAAAATCACGATCACAATTAAGAGATCATCACTTCGGTTTTTTGATTAGTCGTTGACGCTCACCGGAGTTTGTGCCGGTCCATCAAGGCCTTGTTGAACTAAAGCATTGACAAGGTCGCCGTCAATGGTTTCTTTTTCAAGCAGCGCTTCGGCGACGAGATCAAGGCCGATGCGGTGTTTGGTCAGTAGTTCAATGGCCCGAACTTCTTGTTGACGCAAAATGGAGTTGATTTCCTCGTCCATCAATCGGGCGGTGTCATCGCTGTATTCGCGACCACCAGTCATGAGGTCTTCGCCAAGGAAAACATTTTGTTGATTGTGCCAAGCCATTGGTCCAACCTTGTCGCTCATACCCCATTCGCGCACCATGCGACGAGCAAGGCCAGTGACGACTTCGAGATCATTTGAAGCACCCGTTGTTTGCTGCTGGAAAACGAGATCTTCGGCGACGCGACCACCAAGAGCCATGCAGATGCGATCAAGGATGTAGTCCTTCGAGAAACTGTGGCGCTCTTCGGGAAGCGTTTGTGTGACTCCGAGGGCCATGCCACGGGGAAGGATGGTGACTTTGTGGAGTGCGTCCCCATGCGGCAACACCGTTGCCAAAATTGCGTGGCCACCTTCGTGGTATGCCGTGACACGTTTTTCTTCGGCGGTCAATATCAGCGAATCACGACGGGCACCCATCATGATGCGATCGCGCGCCGACTCAAAGTCAATGCGCTCAATTTGCGCACTTGCTCGACGGACGGCAAACAGGGCTGCTTCGTTCACCAAGTTGGCAAGGTCGGCACCACTCATGCCGGGAGTTCCCTTGGCCATTGTGTCAAGGTCAACGTCGGGCCCCATGCGCTTATCGCGACTATGTACTCGCAAGATTGCGGCGCGCTCTTCAAACTCGGGTAGCGGAACAACAATTTGTCGATCGAAACGGCCTGGGCGGAGTAGGGCGGGGTCGAGTACATCAGGTCGGTTGGTGGCCGCCAAAATGACGATTCCTTCTGAAGTTTCAAAACCGTCCATCTCGG
>Ga0214919_10001935_pt1 | contig 33264 bp, 30 predicted proteins | sample LL1503_MetaG_FD_177994 | JGI IMG/M metagenome (GOLD analysis project Ga0214919, IMG submission 177994) | Freshwater microbial communities from Lake Lanier, Atlanta, Georgia, United States - LL-1503 | ecosystem: Environmental > Aquatic > Freshwater > Lake | place: USA: Georgia | collected... | reverse complement strand
ATGCGCTCTGAATATAATATATGACCTAAATATGCCTTCAAAATTTCGTCTACATCTTCGTGTATTTTCAAATCTTCAGGAAGTAACCTAAGAGTTAGAATGAGAAAATTTATCATTTTACGTCTACATGTAATTGTTAATTTCATTTCAAGGCCTTTCTTATGATCTATTTCTTTGACTGCTTTTCTTATTATATCATCCATTTCTTCTATATTATCATATATTTCATCACCTGCTTTTCTTATTATATCATCCATTTCTTCTATATTATCATATATTTCATCACCTGCTTTTCTTATTATATCAAATATCAGAATAGACCTTCTATAGCTATTTTCATTCTTCATTTGATCCATTTGTTGGTTTATAATTTCGTCTTGTTTTTTCATTTCTGTTGTATGCCTTTCCTTTTCCTCTGACGACTTTTTCTCAAAACCCTCTTGCTGTTTTTTATTTTGCCACACTGCGTAAAGCACAGCAGAAGCGGTTACAGCTCCGCTGAACCAATCTGCCCAAGCAATGTCTTTATTGAATATAAATATAGAGCAGACTATATAACATAATATGATAAATAACTCAGTAAATAATATCCACACAAATAACGCAATATTTTTTTGTAGAAAGTTTTTTAAGTTGGAAATCATCCTTTCATCAAAATCTCCTTCACGCAATTTGCCATATTTACTGAATTTCTTGATATAAAATCTGTCATGTAAAAATTGTAATCAAGGGATTTAATGCTGCAACTTAAATCAAAATTAACCTCAATATTTTCAGATAAAACCCCAGATTGTGCTTTATTTTCATAATTTTTTAGGTGTGGATATTCCTCAAAAAGCATTTTATTAACGTCTAATCTTGTTTTTCCTTGAAAAGTGGAATCTAAATTTGCTATCATTTCACATAAAATTTTATGTTCATCAAATTCTTTATCAAGTATACTTAATACCTTTGCAGTATTTTGCAACCTTCCTTCTGTATTTATATAAGATGCAGTTTTTTCAACATAGGTAAGACTTGGAAATACAACAGATGCACGCCTTATATTTTCATCTCCATGGCTTGCAAAAACAATAACTCTGCAGTCTCTATGAACTTTTGTTATATCTATATCACTTGTTTGGTTTAAAATTAAACAATCAATTTCGCCACTTTCTGTCATTTGCATTATTTTTGATGTTCTAGAAGAATGAAAACCTAAGTCTAGACCGCCAACTATAGATGCATTTTTATGTAATATGCAATATCCGTTCCAATTATCTTTTATGAAAAATTTATTTCCAATTGCAATTGTTAATTGATGTAAATCTTTTCCATAATCTCCACATAAAACATCTTGCCCAACGATTATCATTGGTTTTTTAGCATTTTTAATCTCTTTAGATATTTCAGATTTTCCATTTAAAATATCAAATAAGCTGGATGTGTCATTTTTTAAATAATTTTCATTATACGAAAGATTTAGTTTTCCATCAATAACAAAAACTGGAATATTTTTTTCTACAAAATTTCTCCTTATTCTTGCGTGCAATACTGGCGCATCCTTCTTGATATTACATCCAATTATTAATATAAAATCAGTTTCATCAATTCCTTTTATACTAGAATTAAAAATATAATTTCCACGGCTTGAGATATTGAGATTTAAATCCTCCTCACTACAAGAATATATTTTAGAATTTATAACTTTAGATAGCTTCTTATGTAAATATATTGTTTGCAAATCTGCCATTTTACCGGTAATTGTTGCAATATTTTTAGATTTTTGTAAAATTTTAATTGCAATATCTAAAGTATTTTTATATGTGTTTTTAATTAAAATTTTATTTTGCGAAATGAAGCAGGAATCTATTCGTTGATTATTAATTCCATCAATTGCAAAACGAGTTTTATCACCTATCCATTCTTCATTGATGTCTTCATTTGCGATGGGTATAACCCTTAAAACTTCGTCAGATCTTGTATCTAATCTAATATTTGAACAAATGCCATCAAACACATCTATGCTTGGGGTTTTAGTTAACTCCCAAGACCTTGCTTTGCCTTTATATGATTTAGAGGTTAAGGCTCCAACTGGACATAAATCTATAATATTTCCAGATAGTTCAGAAGATATAGCATTTTCAAGACTAGTAATTTCCATATTTTCACCCCTGCCTATGGCACCAATTTCAGGGTACCCAGCAATGTCATTTATAAATCTTATGCACCTTGTGCAATGAATGCATCTATTCATTTTAGTTTGAATAAGTGGACCCATGTATTTATCTTCAACGGCTCTTTTATATTCATTAAAATTGCCATCTTTTTTGCCATAAATATAGGCTTGGTCTTGTAAATCACATTCTCCACCTTGGTCACAGACTGGGCAATCAAGAGGGTGATTAATTAATAATAGCTCCATAACTGCGTTTCTTGCATTTTTTACCATTTCAGATTCTGTAAATACCTCCATATTATTAGAAACTGGCATGGCACATGATGCAGATGGTTTTGGTGGACCAGGTTTAATTTCTACTAAACACATTCTGCAATTTCCTGCAATTTTTAATTTATCATGATAGCAGAACCTTGGAATTTGAATATCGGTATATTTTTCACATGCCTGCAATACTGTAAGATTTTTTTCAACTTCAAATTCTTGACCATTAATTTTAATATTTACCATAGCTGATAGAAATAAGTTTTATTGAATTACTTAAACCAATAATTTATTATAATAAAAAATCTAAATTGCAATTTAATATTTATTTATTGTATATCAAATACTATTTATTGCTAAAATTATATAAATTTTAAATATTTCTTGACTTTGATATATTACAATATATTGTATGGTGTGTTTATCTAAAAAAGGAGTTTATTTGACGTATATGAATACAGCAACAAAAGATGTACATTCTATTATTAAGGATAATTTAGCATTACTAAATTTAGGAAGGAGTGATCCTAATACTGAGACTAAAGCTATAATAGATTGTTTTCATGTAAACACTCAACAAACAATACAAAAGTTAAGTGATGGTTATTATGCATTATGCAACTATAAACAACGCATAATTAATTTAAAGCATGAATGGGTAAAAGACGAGACAAAAAGAATTGACCACAAAATAAATAAAATATCAGAACATCTAGCTAATATTGTAGCTAAACTTGATGAAAAAGGGGTAAATCAACCACACCTTAATAGTTCCATGAGAAAGCAAGATACTAAAATAACATTCAAACAAGCATTAACATTAAAATTAAATGGTCAATTAATCTGGAGATTAGGACAAATGTTGAGCTTAGCAAAAAATTCTAAGTCAAAAGATAAAGATCCGGTTAATGTCGAAGACATTATTCATGCACTTACACTATCTAGTAAATTAATAATGGATGCTAATAAGGGTAAGGATTACAAAAACATTCCAACCCCTGACAAAGATTTTTTAAATGAAAATATTAAATTAATATTATATTTAAAAACACATACTATGCAAAAAGAAGCCATGGTGAAAATTATTCACAAACAACTTAACACTTGCAATAATTGGTTAAAGTTAAAATTACTGAAAACAAGAGACACAAGAAGAAATACACTTTTGAAATCAACAGTGATTAAGACAATATCATATTCTGATGCACAAAAAGCAGAGAGTTATTCAAACACTTTGATTGAAAATATTAAAAGTTATTATAAAGAGTCTGGTACCGACAAAGAAATATTGAAGAATCTCAAGAAATTTAATTTCAGTGAGAAAATTTTAGAAAATATACAGGGAAGTTTTGTTAAAAAAAGGGATAGTTTGAAAGACGGTATGATTAACTCTAAGGTTAATACTATGATAAAACGGATGAAGGAACATTTAAAATTACCTGAAATGCTTATTGAAACAGATCCCGGTACAGGTAAAACTTATATGTTAAAAGAAGGTGCCTTCTTAATAAATCACATGTATAACAAAGTTACTTTAGAAAAAAAGCTTAGTACTTTCAAGAAGAAAATTGACGAATTAAAAAAAGGCTCACGAATTGATCTTTTTATTGACGAGGAAGATATTTTTACTGAAGAAGTTACAAAGACAATAGATGAATTTATTAAAAAATATAAAGATAAATTAACTATTTATCGTTTATCTGCAACGCCAACGATACATCGAGCAAAGGAGAATATTATGAATATTTATTATGCAATATTGAAAGAGGATACCACATTTAAAGTAAAAGGTGGAGAAATTGAATCTGTATTGAGCAACACATCAAATAATTATGCGTTAGAAAATAAAGCCGTAACAGAGGTTAGGGTGGAACAATATCTCAATTCACTTTCAAAATATATAGAAACACTAAAACAAAATCCAAAAGACAACGCAAAAAAAATAAAGAACATAGAATTATTAATCTACTACTTAAAAAGATTTGAGGCTTTGTGTGAAAGCCTTGTGAAATCTTATGAAGACATTAAAAACATTGAGATTCTTAAAGAAGAAGGCTCTGATAGCAACGAAAAAGACGACAAAAAAGGTATTCTAAGAAGTGTATTTCATCTAATGAAAGATAAGACGCCGAATTATAATCCAGAAACACATTTAGTTATGGATAAAGAATTAAAACCAGAAGATTTTGATAATGCCGAAAAATTAAAAGAAATGTTTAAAGAAGTTCCCATGAAACATGATGTTAGGTGCATATTTTATCACAAAGAAGGAGGTGAAATCACAGAGAAACATTACTTGATATCCAATATGGTTAAGGATGAGGATGGTACTCGTGGTTTCAGTGTAGCAAAACTTTCAAACGAAACAGAATTTGGACAACGAGAGGTAGTAATATTTACTAATGATCCTAGATTAGATCCCCTTTCCCTTAAAGACAGAACATCTGATGACAAAAAAAGATTGACATATATTAATAAATTTATAACGAATGAATTTGATCACGTGTTACAACGGCAATATAGAGCTAGAGGTAAAAATTTGACAACTGAAGATATAAAACACTTTTTACAAAAAGAAAATCCTGAAAATGATGTAAATCAATATATTGACGAAGATGCGAAAAAACGTGGTTTAAGTAAGGGTGATGTAGTTTTTCAACATAATAAAGCTACTAAAGCGATAGTAAGAAATTTACCAAATTATAAACTACTAGCAGAACAACAAAAACAAGCCGCCCTAAAACAACAACTAGAAGAACAACAAAAACAAGCCGCCCTAAAACAACAACTAGAAGAACAACAAAAACAAGCCGCCCTAAAACAAAAACTAGCAGAACAACAAGAACTAGCAGAACAAAAACTAGCAGAACAAAAACTAGCAGAACAACAAAAACTAGCAGAACAAAAACTAGCAGAACAACAAGAACTCGATACGTCGGTATATGGTGATATTCCACCAGAGCTTAATAATGCACAAGATAGTATAAAACACATACCATTATCCGTTACTTCCCAGAATAACCGTTTTGGGGAAGGTTTATTAAATAAATTTCAACAATATCGTGGTACTAAAGAGATCACAGAAAAGTATGGTCAAGATATGTATCGTGCAGCATATCTTGTATGCTATTTTGCAAATTTTTTAGGCAATTCAGTAAAGGAAGAATTGCAACAAAATATTGTAAATAGCCTTAAAGAATTTGAACAAAATGAAAAAAACGAACAAAACCCACAATATCAGACATTTAAAGAAATGCTGGCAATCTTAAAATCAAACATACAGATAGGCTTTGGTGTGACTGACGAAGAAAAGCAAGATTATACAATACATCGTTTATATGCAGCACTTACGATATCAGCTGGCCGACAAAAAGACCAACAAGTATATCAAAACAAATATAAAAATACCAATACTGAACAGATTAATAATAATAATGATGATCTTAAGATTTTAATGGACAATTTCAACGATTATTGCCTCACTGTAAACAGTGATGAGATGACACAATCAGAGTATCTTTTGTGTATAATTAAAGATTTCACAGATGAAGAACAAAAGCAATCAAAACTTTCCAAGTTAATGGATTCCTTGACTGATAAAAGTCAAGATAATCCTTTAAAGGATAAACTTAAAGTATTTTTAGAAAAAAAACAAGGCATAACATTTGATAGTTTAAAGGATAAACTTAAAGCATTTTTAGAAACAAAACAAGGCATAACATTTGATAGTTTATGTGCTGAATTTTCATCAATCTTCCCCATCATACAAAACGACAATAAAATAGGACATTCTTTAGCAATGTTGCAAAGCATACGTCAACAAGGAAACAATGGACAGGTGGGAATCTAAAGTAAAGTTTAATTTTTATGACTTTAAAATTTAAGAAATTTATAATAATCCTATATTCCAAGGCTAGAAGTTCCCTTTTGTGGGCTCTGTTTGCGTGATGAGGTTTCCTTTTTTAAATCGCTTTCTTTATTTAAATCAATATCATTAGATGTCATAATATCTGCGAATTTTTTCAATTTTTGTTCTTTTATTATATTTTGATCTGGTTGATTTTGCGCCTTGTCAACATCTTGTGGGTTATGATTGTCATTCTGAATTTTATTATTTTGTTCTTCTTTTAACTCTATTTCCTCTTTCTTTGGTGTTACATTGTTATTTATTTCCTCTGGTAACCCTTGTTCTTCTTGATAATGTAAATCTTTTTCTACAGTAAAAACTTTAGTATCACTATTTTTTACATACTCCTTTGTATCACCAGAAGATTCTATATAATTTTGAAATTTTTTATCATTATGGCATGCAAAAAATTGTGCATTGGTAATATGATTTACATCTGAACCTATATTGCTGATATCTTTTTTAATATCTTCTATTTTATTATTAGTGTTCTTAAGTTTTTTATCCAAGATTTCATCTATTGTATGAATTTTTCCTTTTTGTATATCTTCATTATCCTTATTTTCAGGTAATTCCCTTGCATCTTCAAGATTTTTATTTTTATTGTCCAATATTTCTTTTTGTATTTTTAAATATTCCTTTGCATCATAAAGGTTTGCAGTATTACCCCCATCTGCGCCCCAAGGTTTTATTTTATTCCATTTTGAATTTTGCATTTCTATATACTTTGCATCTGCCTTTTCTTCTGCAGTTTGCTTTTCATCATCTTTGCAGTTTTTTAATATATCGTTATAAGCCTTTGCTCCTCTTATAAGTTTTGCTTGATTTTGTTTATATGCCAAGTACTCCTCTGGCGTTGTTTTTTTACTTATATCATCTTTTGCCACAGATTTACCTTTTTCAATTTCACTTTCTAACCATTGTTTTTCTTTATTTAATATTTCTTTTTTACTTTTTGCATCATTTTCAGCAATATCTTCATTATTACTATTTAACGTTCCAGCTTCAGCATCTCCAACTTTATGTGTTGGATTTTTACTTCTTTCCATATTAATTTCTTTTGCAAGCCTATCATAATCTTGGCTTGTTTTTTTAAGGATGTTTTCATATTTTTTATTTGAATCCCAAGATTGTGGCGCGAATTTTTCTGCATCATGTTCTGCTTGTTGCTGATTTTGCAATCTTTGTTTTATACTATTTTGTTCTTTATGGTCTAATTCCTTTGCAACTTGTTCATTTGTGTCATTGTGTCTTTGCGTTTCTTGCTTTAAATCAGCTTCTCTAATTTCCATATATCGCTTAATATCTTGTTGTGTTACATCAAGGGTACTATCAATTCCGCTAATTTCATTGTTGATTTCTGCTACTTTTTGCTCTCTTTCTTTTAATATACCTTCATCATTATCAGTGGTTCTTTGTGGTATATTATTCTTTATATTTAAGTTACGTAATATATCTGATCTAGCTTTTTTTAGAGTTTCTATTTTATCATTCCTTATATCAAAATCATTTTTTGGTTCCACAGTAATGGTTTTTTGGTCGTTAACTTTGGTTTCAGGTTTTTTTTTATATTCGTCTTCTTCATTTGGATTATTTACATGATTTAGAGCATTTTCATCTAGTACAGCTGCATTTTGATTAACCTTTGTTGTTTCATTTACTTTAGCTTCATTGTTTTCTAAGTTTTCAGGTGGAACATACGGATTTCCATTGGCGTCAACCTCTTGTGGTAAATCATCTAGCTTTGGTGAAGGTGAATAATTATTATTTTCCTTTTGTAAGCCCTCCACTTTATTTTATTAAAATAAACATGTATATTATTGCATTTTATTTTTAAAAAGTCAAGATGTTTTATTTTTATTGTAAAATGTTTAATTTGATTTTATCTTTACATATTATATCTTTTATCTGCTGGATGGCGGGTTTATTTTATTTACCAAGGCTTTATGTTTATCATTCTGGGGTATTAATTAATTCTGAATCTGATAAAATTTTTCAAATTATGGAGATAAAATTATTGAAAATCATTATGAATCCATCGGCAATTTTAACTTTTATAACCGGAATTGCAATTGCTAGAGTGAAATATGCAGGCTTGGATGGTAATCATTGGCTTACAGTAAAGGGATTTTGTGCAGTATTAATGGGTTTTTTTCATATTTATTTAATGCAAATAAGATTAGATTTTTTATATGGTAAAAACACAAAAAGTCATAAATTTTATAGATTTATAAATGAAATTCCAACTATATTACTTATAATAATAGTTATTATGGTTGTATTTAAACCTTTTTAGTTCAAAATTATGAAAATTCCTTTATCAATATTAAAAAATTTTTTAAATACAAATGCAAGCACAGAGCAAATTTGTGAAAAACTTACATCTATTGGACTTGAAGTTGAAAATATTATTAAACGAGATGATTTGTCGCAATTTATTGTTGCAAAAATAGTGGATTTTGAAAAACACTTGGACGCAGATAAATTAAATGTTTGCAAGGTGGACAATGGAACAGAAATTTTACAAATTGTCTGTGGTGCGCCAAATGTTGAAAAGGGCATGAAGGTTGTTTTAGCACCAATTGGAAGTTTGATACCAAGGGATAAATTTACAATAAAACATGCCAAAATTCGTGGTATTGAAAGCCATGGAATGATGTGTTCTTATTCAGAGTTAATGCTTGGAGGCGATGCAGAGGGCATAATAAAACTATCTGATGAATTTGAAATAGGAAAAAATTACGCAATTCAGGCAGGGCTTTTAGATGAAATAATTGAAATAGCCTTAACTCCAAATCGTGGAGATTGTGCAAATATTTATGGTATAGCAAGAGATTTATCTGCAACGGGAATTGGAAGTTTTAATGCTATTGATTTATCAATATGTGAGTTAAAAAATCAAACAAAAAATGACTATTTATGGAATATTGAAACTGAGAAATGTATGAAGTTTGGTCTTGTAAAAATAGAAAATGTTAATTGTATATCAAGCCCATTGTGGCTTAAATCTTGTATTGAAAATTTTGGAATGAAGTCAAAAAATTTACTTGTAGATATTACAAATTATGTTATGATGGTTTATGGTCAACCTATGCATTGTTATGATGCAGATACAATTTGTGGTAAAATTTCCGTAAAATCCGCTATTATACCTGAAGAATTTGTTGATTTAAAAGACGTAAAGCGCAAAATAGAACATCATGATATCATCATTTGCGATAATGAAAAAATATTAGGAATTGCTGGTATAATTGGCGGAAAAACTTCAGCCATTAGCAATGAAACTAAAAATATTATATTAGAAGCAGGATTTTTTGATAAAAATCAAATTGCAATAACTGGACAAAGATTGTATTTACAAACAGATGCAAGATTCAGATTTGAAAGGGGTATTGATTATAAAATAACAGATTTTGCATTAGATTTTGCTACAAAAGTTATATTAAATGAAGTTTCATCTGCTAAAGTTATTAAAAAAGATGTATTTGGATGTTCTTATAAAAATGAAATAATTATCGATTATCAATACTCACTTTTTAAAAAAATTATAGGTTTTAATTTAGCGAAGGAGAAACAAGATGCAATTATTACCAATCTTGGTTTCAAAATTCAAGAAAGCAATGAAAACCTTTGTAAAATTTTAGTACCATCGGCAAGACAAGATATTGTAAGCAGTAAAAATATTGTAGAGGAGATTCTACGAATTTATGGTTACAATTATTTGCCAAATACGCCTTTATCTTATTTTATAAACACAAATTTTAGTAATAAATATATTCAAAAAATAACAAATATTAAAAAACAAATTGCATCTTTTGGTTATGATGAAGTTATAAATTTTGTATTTCAAGACGATAAAATTGCCAATGATATTCGTTATGCAAGTGACAATATAATAAAATTATACAATCCAATGGTAAGCAATAATGCCTCTATGAGGCAATCTTTATTAACTGGATTATTTGAAAAACTTATTTCGTTTCATAAATACGATGCAGTTGAAAATATAAATATTTTTGAGACTGGAAGTGTATTTTTAAATGATCAACATTTCATGCATACAAATAATATTGCATTTTTAAGTTACGGAAGTTTTGGAAATTTAGACTACACTAAATCTCAAAAGCAATCTTCATTAATTATAGCAAAAACACATTTATTTGATATATTAAGTAAATCTTTTAATATAGATATAAAAAATTTACAAATTTCTATTTTTAATTCAGATTTTTCTCATCCATATAGAGGTTTCAAGGTCGGCTTTGATAATAAAATTATTGCATATTATGGTGAATTTTCTCCAGTATTTTTAAATAAATTTGATATAAAGAATACCGTACATTTTTCAGAAATATTGGATGTTGATAATTTAATGAAAGTTTCCACAAATGCACAAAAATTAGAAGAAAGTGAATTACAATATGTGTATAGAGATTTTAGTTTCAAAATAAAAAAAGATATAAAAATTGGTAATTTAATTGATGTAGTTTATAAATCTGATGATAGAATTATTAATGTGAATCTTGTAGATATTTATGAAAACGCAAATTGGGAAAATGAAATATCTATATCCATTACTATAAAAATTATGCAAAAAGTGATTCTTACAAGTGAAGATTTGCAAAAAATTTCACAAAATATCATTTATGAATCTATGAAAAATTTTAATGCAATTCTAAGATAGTCACAAGATTTTAAATTGTATTAATTTTTCCATCCCCCATTGCATTTTTAACTATAGTTTTTTTTGCATAATGTATATTATTTAATATATACATGCCAGTTTTTCGTAATTTAGATATGGCAATATTATTTATTTTAAAAAATTGATTTAAATTATGAGTAGCAAAAAGCATAGAAAATATATCAATTTTTCTTTGAATATGTTTTTTAAATTTTTCAACTTCCTGATTAATTATTGCATTTTTAAGCCTTTGTATATCTCTTATAATTAAATTAAAACCTTGACCGGCAATTGGGTGCATTATGAAATTTTGCGTTCCAAGAAATATAATATTTTTATTTTCTACATCATAATTTAATTGTAATTGTAGTGGAAAAATTGATGGAGAGTGAATAATTTTAATATCACCTAAATAATTTTTTAAAAGTGAAATAAGATTATCTTTAATAAAATGGTTTCTTAAATCTTCATTCATTTCCATTAAATCATTCGCTAAATTTGCAGGAATTGTGCAAACAACATTGGAAAAATTTTGATTTTTCATTGGCAAAGATGCAAGCGGACCAAGATTTGAAAACCACTCAATTGCACAGTTTTTATGTGGTAAGGTATGCTCTATATTTAAAGTTATGGCATATTCTTGATATTTATATTTATAATGTTTATATATAACTTGAAAATCTATTTCTTCATTAAAAGTAGAATCTGTCAAAATAAGATGCGTATAGTACGATTTACTATTTTTATCATCATATATCGTATATTCTTCATTTTCATATGAAATTCTAGAAGTATTTTCATGAATTTGATATTCTTTTAGTTTTTCGTCAATTTCATAGCAAAATAAGTTATAATCTATAATATACCCCATTTCATTATATCCAAAATCTTTTGCATTGAAATTTATATCACTTAAAATAGATTTTTGAGAATTAAAAATTGCAATTTTTTCAATTTTTCCACAATCAGAAAGTAACTTTTCAGCATCCACTGCATACTTTAATGCATCTATATTTAGCTTTGATATTGCCATTGTTCTATTTATAAATTTGACTTTATGTTTTGTGATTTCATCTTCGGAGTATTTTTTTGCAAGTAAGTTGCAGTCAATTCCAAAATTTTTAAACATTAAAAATGTTATTTTAGCTGTTATATTATTGCCAGCAATGCAAATTTTCATTTTTGTATTCATTATATCAAAAATACTTGCTATTAAATTAATTAAAGTCAATAATATGATGTTAAATATATTAAAATGGGAAAAGAAGCAACAACTATTACACGGGAAATATCTAAAGCTGAAAGAGTAAAATCTTCTGTAATATCAGTTAATAGTGTTAAACCAAAATCGGAAAAACCAATTTTACAAACTCAAGAAAAAACAAAAATTAAATCTTTAAGTATTAATAAAAATTCTAAAAACATACAACAATATTTACAAAAAATTAACAATATTAATATAGCAAGAAAGAGTGCTATTAAAAAGACTGGAAAAGGACAAAGATGGGAGGTAAAAAACGTTATTCATAAAACAAAAAACCTAAAGGTAAAATCTAAAATTATTCATAAAGCCATACATGCCAACAGTTTATCCACAAAAAATGCAATTATTATAGAACTTGCACATATTGTTCATAATGTTAATAATTACAATAAACTATCTCAAAATATAAAAAAAGATGTAATGCAAAATTTTATTGCAGTTTTGCATTCTTCAAATCTTAATCCGCAACAAAAAATTAAATTTTCAAGAATCTTGATACCAAAATTGCCATTAAATGCAATAAATAGTATGCAGAGATATATAGATAATAATTTTTCCAAAAATGCCTCAATCTTGCAAGGTGAATTATCTAATGCTAAACTATCAAATACAGAAATCCAAAGATTGTCAAATTTACAACAGTATAATCCAAATATAATGACGCAAATGCCTTTAAGTAACAATTTATATTCATATAATTTAGAACTTCAAGATTTCACAAGGCAGTATAACAAAAATAATTTACCAGAAATGAAATTTAATGATGAAAATAATGATGGAATAATAGATATAAAAGACATAAAGTATACAATAGAAAAAGAACTGCATAATCTTTATCCCAATGAATATCCAAATCCGCAGACAAAAGATTTTACATCAAATATAGATGAAGAGGTTTATAGTGTTGATTCTGAAGGCCGCCATAACATTGAAGATTATATCTTTATAATCCATAATGACATACAAAAAATAAAAGAAGATAGCGATATAAATCTGGCAATTGATAGTGCTCTAAATTTAAATGTACCAAAAACGTCAAATGATAGCTATACACAAGAGATAAAGAGTGACGATGGGGTAGAGGAACATAGCTTCGTTAAAAAATTAGAAAAACAAAGATCCACTACGGTAAAGCAGCAAAATTTTGAAGTTAGTATTTAATTTAGTTACATCCCTGTTATTTTTGTGATATAAATAAAGAGCTATCATGAACTTTGTGATATGATGTATTTATGCAAATATAATTAATAATTTCAATAATCAAAACATATCATATGAGTTTCTTCCACCATGGTATATTTTATTTGGGCATTTATTAAATTTTTGTATTTTTATCAATAACATTTCCACGGCAAGGGGCTCTTTTTTTGTAAGAGCAACACCACACATATGCACAGCAACAGAAAATGGAACAATTCTGAAATCTGATGTTGTAATGAATACCATCAAGCCGACTAAAGAGTTTAATATGAAATATATAAAAGACACACCAAGCAAAGTTGCTGGCCTTGTAAGCCCTAGGAATAAAGGGTCAAGTCTTACGGTTCCAGACATAAACTAAAGCTAATCTTGTGATTTAATTTCAACTCCAACTCCGTTTGGAAGGCTTATTTTTGCTATTTGTTGAATTAAAATATCATTTCCAGATTCATCAAATATATACATAATTCTTTTATGTTTTGTGCGTACTTGATGAGTATTAATTTTACTTCTATTAATATTTTGCGATACATCAATGACAAACTGGTTTTCTTTGATTGGAAGGGGAACAGGCCCTATGACATATCCCTTATTTTCATTTGCAATATTTAATATAGACAGCATATATGAATCTAAAATACTGGAATCAAATGCTTGAGATTTTACTATAATTTTTTGGTTGCTTGACACCATATCTCTGTTAAATAAATAATACAATTAAAATATAGTATGTAAAATACAAAAGTCAATTTTTATTTCTAGGTAAGTATATATTTATTATCCCCAATATATAAATATTTTTTTAGGTATTTGATGGTCAAAGGTTTTTTAGTTTTTTATTTATCACCATATGGCATTAGAACATAAAGGGATTAAATTTTGTATAGCATGTTGTTTTATTTATTTTTCGTCTTATTGTATTGAATAATAGCCATTTCGTGTGATATTTCTATAAATTTTATCCCAATAAAACTATAAACCCCAATAAAAACTAAAACTACTTTTTGAAATATTCAAATTACTTAAATATTTATTTTGCAAGGTCTGTAGGGTTTTTGCTTTGAAGACATTGTATCATTTTTATCCCTGATAGACTTGGTTATTGATGGTTGCACCACTTCAATTTTTTTGCAAAATTGCACTATCTTTTTTAGTTTTTTTTATCAAATCAGAGGTTTGAATTTTACTGCTGTATTTAAAACAACCATGGCAATATTAATTCCTTTTTTGGTATTTTTTATGAGTTTTATGAAGTAATTTATGTTATTTTAGGGGCAAAAAATATATAATAATATATTTTTTATATATAATTACTTATTATAATACAATATTATTGACTTTTGTAAAACATCATCTTTATTATTATAGATAATTTGTATCAATGAAAAATAATTCCGATGCTATAAAAATTTTATATGAATCTGGGCATTACTTCAATGAAGCTATGTCTTGGTATAAAGAGTGTTATTTATCATCAACTTTAAGTAGAAATATATATATCATAATATCAATAGTTTTAATATCTTCCATTGCAGTCTCTGTAAAGCTTATAAATAATTTATTTCCAATGCATAAAACTGCAAAAATTGTAATTCAAACTGAAAGACGGGATGGCAGTGAAATAAGAATTGGTCAAATTGATAAATTTGCTCACCCAACTTTAAGTATTGCAAAGCTTTTAATTCAAAATTATATACAAATAAGAGAAGGGTATACATATGGTGGAATTTATTCCATTTCGGAGGTACAAAATCAAATTAAAAATGTAGAAAATACTTCTGCTCGTAGTGTATTTTTGGTTTTTAATCAGGAAATGAAAGCTGAAAATGGAATAATGTCTTTATTTCAAAATCGTATTAATAAAACTATAAATATAGAAAAAGTTGAGTATGCAAGTGGAACAAGCTTTTTTGATGCTTTAATGTACATGGTCTATCCTGGTAAAATTCCAACTTCCGCGAAAATAACATATACAGAGGAAATAAAGGGCGTTACTTGCAAATATCTTGTTTATGTTGAATATAATATCAAAATTCCAACAAAACCAATTGAGAAAAATGTTGATTTTATACCTAAAAAAGAAATTTCATCTTCAAAAAATGATAAAATTAGCTCTATTAAATCTTATATTACAGGACTTGATCAAAAATTTGATCCGCATGTTCAATTTACAATTACTGGATACAAAAAAATAAAAATTAGTGAATAATTTAAATAAATATTTTTTTGCTTCCATGAAGAATGTATCTTTATAATTCATGCATAATTATTATTATTTAGTTATGCAAAACACAAAAGACTTAATTGATCAAACTGGTCAAGCTTATCAAGAATTTAAGGCAACAAATGATCAAAACTCCACTGATCCATTAGTTGTAGACAAATTAAATAAATTAAATAACTCACTTAACTCTTTAAGTTCTAAAGCCGCAAATGTGCTAAATGGTCAAGCTGTAAATCAAGGAATTAAAATTGCAGTTCCAAATTTAGTAGATGGACAAAAATCTTTTTCAGATTATGCAAGAAGTGCAGATTTTATTTCAATGAATGGAGATGGATATCCAATGTCAAATAAAATTAGCACCATTATTACTGCATATTTGAATGAAAATTCAATATTTAGACAATATGCAAATGCTGTTAGTATTTCTCGTGAATCTTTTGAATTTGTAAAAAATAAACAAGATGTTACCGCACAATGGTCTGATGGAACTACAGCACCAGATTCCATTGAAGGATATGCAAAAATCAATATTCCGTTAAATGATTTAATAGCACAGCCAAAAGTTACTCAAAAATTACTTGATGATGTTCAAATAGATCTTGAGGCTTGGCTTGCAAGGGAACTTGGTCAAATATTTTTAGCACAAGAAAATGAAGCTTTTGTAAATGGTAATGGAGTTAATAAACCAAAGGGTATTTTGTCTTATGCAGGATCTGGAACTGGATTTATTGAAACTGTTAAAACTGGAGATGCCAGTAAAATTACAGTTGATGGATTAATAAATTTAATTTACTCCTTGAGTGATGTTTATTCAAATAATGCAGTGTTGATGATGAATAAAACCACAGTACAAGAGGTTAGAAAACTTAAGGACTCTAATGGGCAATATCTTTGGATGCCAGGAATTTTATCTGGTCAGTGTGATACCTTGATGGGAGTTGATTTAAAAACTATGAGCAATATTCCAGGAGTTGCAGCTGGCAATATTTGTGCATTATATGGAAATTTAGAAAAAGCTTATATTATCGCAGATCATGACAATATAGCAATTCAAAAAGATCCATTCAGCTCTAAACCATTTGTTTCTTTTTATTGCACAAAAAGAGTAGGTGGGGATGTGATTAATACAAAAGCTATGAAATTATTAAAAATTTCAGTATAAAATTATATTTTAACTTTAATACCCCCCCTTGTTCTAATGAATATAGGGGGGTTTTTTTATTTATAAAATATTGTTTAATTCTTGTAATTCATTTTGTAAAATATTAGAAAAATCCTCTACATTTGTTTTAAATCCTAAAGATTTCACTGATGTAATATCAAATTCAGTGACACCACAGGGAATTATGCGATTAAATTTTGATAAATCAGGACTTATGTTAATTGCAATTCCATGATAAGATATGCTTTTTTTTATACGAATACCGATGGAGGCAATTTTTTTTTCTAAATTACCATCTTTAACCCATACCCCAACGAATTTATCTTTTATATATGCACTAATTCCAATTTTATTTAAAGATAAAATAATACAATTTTCTAAATATTTAACATATTTATGTACATCATTGTTGAATCTTTTTGAAATATTTAGCATCAAATAAACAACTAACTGACCTTCCCCATGATATGTTACTTTTCCGCCACGATTTGCATGAATATATTTTACATTTTTATCTAAAATGTCACTTTCACTGCCACTTACACCTATTGTATAAACATCTTCATGCTGCAAAAACCATATCACCTCTTCATGCTTTTCATTTATAATTTTATCTACAATTTCAAGCATTTCATTGATTGCATTTTGATAATTTATTAACTTATTTGTATTTTTAATACATATCATATCAATTTATCTTGATTTATATTAATGAATATTATTATAAAATTAATAGGCAAATAATAAATTTTATGAATTATCTAAGCTTAGATAAATGCAAAATTAACATTAAATATCAAATTTGCGATATAAAATTAAATAATTTGGGTATAGATTTTTATAAAATGTTTGGCATTGAAGTTGGTTGCATTATTGAAGCACATGCAAGAAGTTTATTCGGAAAAACAATAAAATTGGTAATTTATTTACAACTTGGACAAAATTCAATAATGATAAGAAGTTGTGATGCAAAAAATATTTTAATAAAAGCAGTATGATTCATAATAATTATATAAAAATTTTAATAATAGGTAGACCAAATGTTGGAAAAACATCTATAATAAATTGCCTATCTGGATCTAATTTAAAAGTTGGAAATTTTGCAGGAGTTACAACAGGCTTACAGGAAATTATGATAAAATATAAAGATAAAATAATAGGTTTAATAGATTCTCCCGGTATTTACTCAACGAAAAATATCCTTGGAAAAGATGAACAGCTTGTTTTAGAGTGTATTTACAATAACTCATCTTATGATTTAATTTTGAATGTTATAGATTCAAATAAAATTGATTCTGATATTTTACTTACACAACAATTATTAAAAATTATAAAAAAACCGATTTTACTATGCTTTAATTTTGCCAATACAGCTAAAGAAAATGGTATTAAAGTTGATATAAAGAAAATAGAAAATGAAACTGGAATTGGAGTTATGGAAATTAATTCTTGCTCCATGCTTAAATGTTGCGATGTTGATGTTTTAGAAAAAATTCTTCTTCATGTGGGTAAATTAGATAACGTATATAATATTGATAGTGATAAATTTATTAGTTCCATCAACTCTTCAATAAAATATAAGAAAATTGAAAAAATAAATTATACTGAGATTTTTGATAAAGTAATATTAAATAAAATTTTATCAATTCCAATTTTTTTACTTGTAATATTTGGTATATTTAAATTAACCTTTGAAGTTTCAAGCCCAATTAAGCAATTTATAGGATTTATTTTTGAGGGAATTAAAAAAATTACAAGTTTTGTAATTCAAAATAATGAATTACAATCTTTTCTGAATGATGGAATTTTGCAAGGAGTTTGTAGTTTTCTTGAATTTTTACCAAGCATTGCAATATTATTTTTTTCAATAAATTTTTTAGAAAAATCTGGATATATGGTACGAATTTCATTCATTATGGATGCTTTTATGAAGGCATTCGGCTTATCTGGTCGTGCGGTTATTCCATTTGTTAGTGGATTTGGATGTTCAATTCCAGCATATTTGTCTGCAAGAATTCTTCCAACAAAAATTCAAAGAATTTCCGCAATGTTTGCAATAGGTTTTATGACCTGTAGTGCGAAATTTACATTCTTTGTCATGATAGTTGGAATGATTTTTGATAAAAACCTTGCACCATATATCATGCTTGGAATATATATCTTTAGTGCTTTTATTGGTATGATTGTTTCATATTTTGTAAGTTTATTTTTATCTAAAGATAATATTAATGAAAAATCTTTGCCATATTTAATTGAAATGCCATCTTATAAATTTCCAAATTTAATGCAAATATTGCGTATTGTAAAAATTGATATTTTAGCATTTTTAAAAAAAGCTGCAACTTTTATCGTAATATGTTCATGCGTTATTTGGATTTTGGCAAATTATCCTGTAAAAAAAGGCTTTTTTAATGAATACAAAGAGGCGAAAATATCAACTCAACGTAGTCAAATTATTAAGCTTGAAAGACAAAGACTGGAAAATAGTATTTTAGGTCGTTGTGGAAATATAATGATTCCAATATTTGCACCACTTGGGTTTGACTGGAAAATGAACATTGCTGCATTATCTGGGCTACTTGGAAAAGAAGTTGGTATAAGTACCTTGGGTATTTTATATGGCTTCAATCTAAGCGATGAAGTCATAAATGTTGTATCTTTTAAAAATTCAGTCTCCAAGGCATCAAGTATATCTTTAATAATGTTTTTTATGCTATATTTACCATGTATTTCTGCAACTGCAACATTTAAAAAAGAGGCAGAGTACAAATATGCAACTACAATTTTGGTTATTTTAACAAGTTTTATAGCATGGATTTTTGCATTTTTTGCATATAAAGTTGCACTTTTAATATTTTAATCTTTTTTGCTTCCAAAAATGATTTTTGATATTTTATGGTTAGCAATTATAAATTGTTTATATGAAAACTAAGAATTTTAATTTACTTCAAATATCGCCAAATCAATCATCAAAAGAAACAATATTAAATGAAAATAATATAAATCTTGATTCCTTAATCCGCTGTCGTGCAAATAAATTTATTACTATATTACCTCAAAATGCAAATGATGGAGATGTTTTTATTATATCAAATAATCCTTCAGGCGACATTATGTCGCAAAAAAATCAGATATGTATTTATCATGCGAATTATGGATATAAATTCATTGAACCAAAAGAAGGGATGTTATTTTTTATTTTAGAGAATAAAATGGATTATATTTTTACTAAAGATTCTTGGGTGGAAATGTTAACTGTACTTGATGATACAAGCTTGAATTCTACAAGTAAAACTTGGTCTATAGATAAAATAAAATCTTATTTTGCCACTAAAGTCGATATGGTAAATAGCACTGCAGATTGGAATGCTGTATCTGGTAATGCACAAATTTTAAACAAACCAGCCATCTTCAATGGAGACTACAATGCCCTTACAAACAAACCAGTAATTCCAGTTGTTACCGATGCATCTGAAACCATCAATGGATTGATGTCTGCATCCGATAAAGCTAAATTAAATACTTTATATACGGGAAATGATTATGAATTACAAAGGCTATTAACACTAATTCGATCTTCGGGTCTAAGTAAAAAGATTCAAAGTTTTGATACAATGATTCAAGGTCAGGTAAGGCGTATAATTGTTTTTTCTGCATCTTACAATCTTGCATTGAATGATGCAATTAAATTTGGTGGAACTGATATTTCCATTGCGTATGAATATACAATAACGGCAATAAGGGCTGAATCTGGAACATTAGTTAACTTTGCTAGTGGAGTGCCATCTACTAATTTAATATTGAATTATCCAACGATAAATGGCATAAATAATATCGATATTTTCCCTGGTGGAAATCTTTCAGGGTATTCAATTACACCACCATTTAACACAACAACAAAAGTATTCACTGCACCAGCTTTAAAAACATATTGGATACAGTGGTCTATTATTTTAAATTCCACCACATCTAAAGCTATAATTTATAAGAATGGAATTCCATTGGTTACAATAAGTTATGATGGAACATATATTTAATATTTTTATGTTTTATATATCGTTATAAATATTTGACTTTTGTTTAATTTGTGTTATGTGTTTTAAAATCTATTTTACATCTTAATGATAAAACTTGGAATATCTGGAATAAATGGAAAAGTTGGTTTGCAAATTATTGAACTTGTAAAGAATGACAAAGATTTAAAAATCACTATAGGTCTTGCAAGAAATAATAATACAATTTTTGGCATTAATGTGATAAGTGATGTAGAAAAATTTTTACAAAATTGTGATATTATTATTGATTTTTCATCTGCAAATTTACTTGAAAAAATATGTGATATAAATATGAATTACAATATTCCAATTGTGAGTGGCACTAGCGGACTTGATGAAAATAATATTATAAAATTGAAAGAATTATCTAAAACAACAAAAATTTTATGGTGCATGAATATGTCTTTTGGTGTAAATTTAATGCGTTCCATGGTATCAAATTTATCTTCATTTTTACCAAACTCCGAAGTTGAAATTTTAGAAACACATCATGATAAAAAGAAAGATTCTCCATCTGGTACGGCTATAATGCTTGGTAACGAAATTGCAAATGCAAGAAGTTATAATTTAAAAGATGTAATGAGGCTTGATAGGAATGGCGAAAGATTGCCATCTGATATAGGCTTTTCAGTTAGAAGAGCGGGTAAAATTGTTGGTGAACATACTGCATCTTTTTTCTTTGGTGACGAGTTAATTGAAATTACTCACAAGGCGTTCGATAGAAAAATTTTCGCACAAGGGGCAATTGATGCTGCAAAAAAACTTTATCAAAACAAATCTAAAAACGGATTTTTTGATTATAAAGACATTATTTAATAAAATAATAAGCTTATTTATTGATGACAAGTTTTATTTTAAATATTTTACTTGATTTTACTTAAATGTGAATTAGTATGACTTAAATGGACAGATGGCCGAGTGGCTGAAGGCGGTTTCCTGCTAAGAAACTATACGGACAAAAATCTGTATCCAGGGTTCAAATCCCTGTCTGTCCGCCATGAGGGACACTCCTCTAAATTAACCAACAGGTCAAACGGTTTTCTCAAGGTGTACTCTAGCTTTTCGCCATTTAATTTAAGGTTCGAAAACACGAAATTGATAAGTCGGCGTTTTTGGTCTGTTTTAGAACACTCAAACAATTCATAAGCTTGAGAAAGTAGCTGAAAGGCAGTAATGGTGGTGTTTTTGAAGACTTTATCGGCTTTTTGGTATCGCTCTTTATCCATATTAACTTTTACTCTTCTTTCTTCCAGTTCTTTGCTGTTTTTATCAAACTTCTCATCAGTAATACGCCCCTTCATACTCATCTTAATGAGTATGTTCTCCTCTGCGTCAATTTCCAGTGCTAAGGTATTCAGTTTTTCCATTTCTATTTTGTGTATTTCTTTTTCAATCTCGTTTGACCTTTGCAGATGTTTCGTGATATCAGCTAGCAACTCTTCAGGAACTTTCATTGACTTGAATACATCTCTAATTTGGTTTAGTATGTCAATTTCAGGGATTGATATTTTGTGTTCACGTTTTGGGTCATTTGGATCCCATGTTGCAAGGTAGATGTATTTTTGCTTGTGTCTATTTCTTGCGGTGTATGGCGAGACCTTTTTGCCAGTTACAGCACAGGTTATTAGGCTTCTGAAGATATAATCCACTACTCCCGTTTGTATACCTTGTTTTTTACCTTGCTCGCTTCTGCCTCTTGTTATATTTTTACACTGTTCAAATAAAGACCTGCTTATAATCGGGTCATATTTGTGAGGATATTTTTTGTCATGTTTTTTAATATACATTTCGCCGTAATAGAATGGGTCTTTGATTATATCGTCAATCACATTCTTTGTTATCGGGTTTCCTTTAATGCTTTTGTTGCTCGTTAAATTCCACTCTTTGCACTTTTTTTGAAGGTCTGCGAGTGAATAAATTCCACTCGCGTAAAGTTCAAATATCTTTTTTACAAGGTACGCTCTAGTCTTGTCGTGAATGAATGTTTTTTTACCGTTTGGAAGTATGAGTTTTTCATAACCGATTGGCGGTTTGCCTGGGTATTCCCCGTTATTTAGTGCATATAAATTGCCTCTTTTAACATTATCTGAAATTGTAGCAACATACATTTTTGCACCAAGAATTCCAAAATCCCAACGCATGATGTCGGACGATGAAGACTTATCGTTTAGTGCAAATCCTTCCTTATAAAAATGGATTTCAAGAATTTTATCTTTTCTTAGGTCGTCAATTAGAGAACATTCCTTGAAACTGCGCTGAAGCCTATCCACTGAGTCAACAACTAGGGCAATCGTAGTTTTACTCTTCCTGCTTTCAGTTTGCACAAACTTTATCATCTCGTGGAATTTCTTCCTGTCGCCAATTGTTGAACTTTCCGAAACTTCAAATTCTTTGACAATATCAAAGTTGTGCCTTTTACAATGTTCTTGTAAACGCTTTAATTGCGCGTTAAGCGAGTGACCATCTTCCTGGTCTTTACTTGAAACTCGCGTGAAAATAACTGCTTTCATATATTTTTTATAAATAACTTTGTTCTTTTTCTACATAATTAAAGCATTACAGATACTTTTCTAAATTCCAAGGTCAAAATATCTGTAATGCGGCGCTATTACTAGCGTTTTGCTCTTAAACGTCTTACTTCTTGGCACTTATTAAATAGCTCCTTGGTGATTATCGTTTCGTATTTGTGCGGGTAATGTTTATTATGTGATTTTACATACATCTCTCCATAATAGAATGGATTTTGCAGGAAACAGCTAATCACATTTTTTGTAATCGGCTCCCCCTCGCTCCTGAAAAAAAAGTTGTTCGTTAAATTATTTTGTTGGGCAAATTTTTCTAAATCCCCAAGAGGGTGAGTGCCAAGTGAATACATTTCAAACATCTTTTTAATAAGCGGTGCTTTTTCTGCATCTATAATAACATTAGCCTCATACTTTTCATTTCTTACATTTTTATATCCGATAGGAGCATGACCGATGCACTCACCTTTTTCAAGCTTTAGCTGAATGCCCCTTTTAACATTATCGGAAATCCCTGCAACGTACATTCTTGCACCAAGAATTCCAAAATCCCAACGCATGATGACTGATGATGAAGAGCTATCACTCAATATAAAGTTTTCTTTGCAGAAATGGATTTCCAATGCTTTTGACTTTCTTAAGTCATCAATTAGTGAACACTCCTTGAAACTTCGTTGAAGCCTGTCAACTGAGTCAACAACTAGGGCAATCTGTTCTTTTTGTTTCCCAATGTAGTCAATAACTTTAGAAAACTGCTCACTGCGCCCTGAGCTTTCAGCAATTCTAAACTCTTGAATAACCTCAAGACCATTTCGTTTGCAATATTCTTGCGCACGATAAACTTGAGCTTCCAATGAATGTCCATCTGCTTGATTTTCAGAGGATACTTTTGCAAAAATTATAGCTTTTGCGGGCTTTTGAACTAAATTAGTCATACAAAACATTAAATAAATTAATAAACGATATCAAAGGGATACCAACCTAATCTTACCCACCAAACAAATTACTCTCTTCAATGGGTAGGAATTCTTGTAAGCAGCTTTCAACTGCATGTATATTGCGCATAACCGAACTAAACGGCGAGTTTTGAGTGCTGTTTATAGCATCTAAATCTCTTCTTAATCTTGAAATTTGACTTGAACAAAACCTGAATTTGTTACGGAAGAAATCCATGTCGTAGGTGCTAACAAGCTTGATTTGCGAAAGCAGGTTTAGCGTTCTATTTGTTGTGATATTCGGAAATGCTTGCTCAATTCTATCAATTAGCGTAATATCATCCGAGTTATCTAAATTCAGTCTTCTTATAGAGTTGAAAATTCTGCCTGAATAGTGCTGCAAGATTGTTTTTGAGACATTCTCATTGAATAATTGTGATAACCTACCTTGCCCCATTTCAATGTTTAGAGATGCACAAAGGTCTTTCAGCTTTGCTCTTTTAAGAAATGCCACTTCAAGCCTGAAGATTTGACTATTTGCTTCTTGTAATTGATTAAATAAAGTCCTTTGGCAGTGATTATCCCTTGTAACCGAGCGGTTTTCACAGTAAAAGGACTTTGTCACCTCTGCTACCTTATCATAAGCTAAAATATGGTGTCGTTTTGTGTACGATTTAAACGAACTTCCTCCAGGTGCGTATGCCGTTTTGTTTCTTCCGAGACTTGAATGCAAATCAGCCTTGCTGACCCAATGCAGGAATATACCGCAATTTCCGGGCAAAAGAATATTCTTTGCATAGTCTACCCTTGAAACGAAGGCATTTCTCAGGACATCAACTTCAATAAACAATCCAAGCCGACTAAGCTTTTCTTGTAATGTTTGTAGTAAGTTTTCTAAGTCTGACTCACGAAGTTCATAAACATTGTTGTTGAACAATATTTTAGGCAATGAGCATTCAATTTTGAAGTTTGTGCTACTGTCATCAACCTGGAAAGCCGTTCTTGAGAATGTTATTCTTGGGAAATAGCCATGTTGCTTATCATCGCTTGTGGGATTTACATAAATTTCAATCCCCTTGCCATTTCTTGGTACATAGCTGGTAAGAACTCTGTTTATGGCTTCAGTGCCGCCAAACCGTTCAGCATTTGTTATTTGCGTCTGCCTAAATGGTATTATCATAATCACCGTGTCTATCATATACTTTTTTCATAACATCTTTTAGCTTGTTGAAGATTGCTTCTTCTATAAGAGTTGAAGCCTCTTTTGTAATCGGGTGGTAAATTGAGAATTGACCTTTGTTCGGATATAAAATTCTGTAGCCATCGGCATTCAGTTTTTTATAAACGGCAATTGAGCTAAGATAAAGCGAGCTATCAATTACCAGGCTGGCAAAACCTATCAAGCCATTATTCAGCTTAACAATTTCAATTTTTACTTCGGTTATTATCATACTGTGCATCATTAACATTTTTTGATTGATTGTGAGTTTGTTGTTCGTTTTCTATTTCTAATAGAAGGTCGCAGAAGCCTAAAAGGTCTGCACACTCCAAAGTAGCCTCCTCAGGGGAGATTTCTTCTTTGCGCAAGCTCTTCAATTTAGCTTCTAAGGTTAACATTTAACACGAACAATAAATTCATGTTAAAGTTATAATATTGGGTTTCCTAAATGTACCGCCTCGAACTAGCACAAACATTCCTTCTGCTAGCAGAGGTATATAGGTAATATGCAGTGTTTATACGGGTTTATGGATTTGTTTGTGCGTGATGAATATTTTAGCCTATGTGTCTTCTATAGCTCTCCCTTGTCTATTTTTAGACACCATCTGTAAATTTGTGTGCTTCTGTCTTCACGTAGGTAATCAATTAACTTTTCAGCCATCTCGCTTACCAAGTTAATCTTATCTTTCATGGTTTTATACATTTTTTCTATAGCCTCTACTCGTTCAATTTTAAACTTGTTGATTTCCTCCTTTGTCCTATTTTTCCAATTATTATCAATATTTGGGCTATCTAATACCTTATTTCTACTTGCAATAAGTGCATCAACGTCGTATATCCGCTCATAATATGATGTAAGATTTTTTGATATAGTCTCGGCTCTTTGTGGCGTTCCATTTCCTCTACTTAATTCTCTGTTTGCATACATGGGCTTTACAACATGGATTTTGGTTATAGTTGCAGGAGTATCTGCATGCCTTTTCTTACCGCCACTTCGCCTTTTAGCTAAAAATTCTTGTCTTATTTCTTCTCTCAGTTTCGCTTCACGCTCTGCCCATTCTTTTTCTTCCTGAATTTCTTCACCTTCTCCGTCCTCATCCCACTGTGTATGGCGCTCTTGCATTTCCATTGTTTCTTTTTTGTGGAGCGATTTTATCCTTGTCGCTTCCATTTTTCTATTGTGTCCGCAAATCTCGCTAGCCATTGTTCCTTTTAATGTCGGGTTTCGTAAAACCTTTGTCATTGCGTCATCACTACTGATATCAGAAATAAATTGAAGAAACTCAGGATACTTTGCTTTTCCTGTGTTATCGGCATTAAAACAGATATTTTCAACCATGCAGGCAATATTTTCGGTTTTTGTCTGTACTGTATATTCATACTGCACATTTTGGTAAAAAATACCTAATGGGCTGCTTCTATCGTTATTGTGAAACGCTAAAAAGTTGAGGATAAATTCTAACTCTTCCTTTGTACAACCTGCTTCCTGTAAGTTCAGTGTGAACTGTGGAGCAATTTTGAGCTCTTCATATATAGACCTTTCGTGTTTGGAGTATGCAAGTGTGCTGTAATTTAGCAATCTGTCCTCAATATAGCGAAATATCTTATGGAATGTTTCAAACGATAAATTTACTTCTTTCATATCTTACAACTTTACTTTTCATGTATGGTAAAAAGTTTAATCACAAAAAGCAAGTTTGTGGTAGGTTTTTATGGATTGTATCCATCCGATTGCGAAAATTATGTAAAATTCATTATTAAAGTATAGCCTTAAAACCCAGTGTTTATAAGGGTTTTTAATATCTTTAACAAAACAGTGTGTCAAAACTATCAAATCCGTTTGTCAAGCCAACGCCTGTATTATATAAAACATAAACTTTCATTCGTCAAGTTTCCTTGACATTACTTCTTTAGTTTTCATATAAGCATCACTTACTTACCCCCATACTGCCTTCGCTTTCCTCCCTTTCTCCATACATCTCCCACAACTCGCCAAACCTCTTGCCATACTTCCTAACAACCGTTATTCGCTTTTCCACAAGACAATTCTCGGAGTTATTCCTCGTAGCACTTTCTGTCCAATTATAGCTGCCTGTAATTACCGTCTTACCATCAAATATTCCAAACTTGTTATGTTCAATGCGGTATTTCTTTTTAATTCTGATATCAAATCCGTTGTCAATTAGTGCAGGAACGAGTGAACTTTTACCCTTGCTTTGCGCTTTGTCCGTTACTATTTTGATTGCAATTCCTTTGTCTTTAGCTTCTTTTAACGCATCGTAAATCTTTTTGTTTGTGAAGGCATAAATAGCAATATCTATTGAATTTTTGGAGCTTTGGATTAACTCAACAATATTGTCCTCACAGCAAGTTGATGGACTGAAACAAACCTTTTGCACCTGTGCGTGAGCGGGTTGCGTTAGGAGGATTGTTAGAAGGGTTATGAGTGTGAGGAAGGGTTTCATACAAGTTCCTCACATTCAGATTTTAGCGCGTTCATTTGCTCCATCCCAAATGAGTTTAGTTTATTCTTAAGAAAGTTCTCCATTCCTTCCACTATACTTTCACAACAAGCTCCTGCGTTGTCACTCATTGTTTTGCATTCATTGTAACTACGATTTACCTCTTCAATTTCTTTTGCCGGTATTAGCTGAGATACCTTCGCTTTATTAATATGTATGCTAAAATTATTATAACAAAACGTGTATAAAGCTTCTCCCGAAATTCTCTTCAATTCCTTTTGTAGTTGGGCTTGTGATTTGCAGGTGTTGGTTTTTGGTTTTTCGGGTTCTGTTGGTGTAGCTACTGTTTCTGTATTACCTTGGTATGTATACGGGTTTTGAGGTGTACTTATTTGATATTGCTGCGTTGGTTGCTCTGTTTTAGTATCATCTTTGCTTGGAATGCTAATTATAATAATCAAAATAATTACCGCAGGAAACCACCATTTGAATGATTTATGAGTAACAATCTTCTTCATTCCTTCCTCAAATGCTTTTTGTTCTTGCATCGCTTTCCCTGCCTTCTGTTGCTTGATTTGTAACAAATGTGCATTATATTGTTCGTTTTCAAGCTTGATTTCTTGTAATGTGATTGTTCTTCCTGCGGTGATATGTCCAAGAATTAATATGAAATTTCTTATAAAAGATTGGTTAGAAATATTGACTACCATGACCCTTTCTCCAAGTTTTATGGTTATTTTATTTGATTTTGTCTCAAAAGATTGAATGTTTTTGATTAACACTATTTCACTTTTTACTCCCGAGAATGATGTTTTTTTAATAAAAATTATCCTTTCATTAGTGCATATTGTAAAATATCCAAGCTCATTTTTTTCCAATCTTGTACCGCTATAGCATACAAGGTCTGAGTTGAATGTGTGCAAAATTTCTTCGTTATCAAATAATGTCCCCGAAAGGGTATCAATAATCCATGGTTCAAAGCTATTAAATAACCCAAGGTTTTTTAACTCTTCCGATGTTTGTGCGTGTGGTTTCATATCGTATTTTAAAACATAATTTTATTCATATCCGTAATATTTACATACTTTGCCTGAATATATTCAGGAAATTATAAAAAGCAAGGAGAATTTACTGAACTCGTGCTGTGGTTTATTCGGCAGTTACTTTGAATAATACCGTATTGATTAATAATATTGGTATGAAAGAAACAGAAATTCGTAAAATACTTAGTGATAGAGTTGCATTTTTCCGTAAGCAAAAAGGTTTTACTCAAGAAAGTCTTGCTGCACAAATCGGTAAATCCGAGGATACAATTTCAAACATTGAGCGTGCAAGAAATGCAGTGTCTTTTGAAATTATCGTGATGATTGCCGAGGCTCTGGAAATCAGCATTGACGACTTAATGACATTTCCAAGTACGCCCGGCAGAAAAACAGGCGACTACAAATACATCAAGCGAGTGATTAAGGCATTGGACGGTAAAAGCGACAAGATTAAATCCGTTGCAGTTAAGGTTCTTGAGGAAGTTTGTGGGGTGGAGTAATTAATTACTTAGATTTTCCCTTATTACCTTCAGCCTCCTTCCCTCTGCGTTCTTTCAATGCTTCCACAAATGACTTTTGAGATTTCATATTTGATGCACGGTTTAGAGCTTTGTCTTCAAACCCAGCTTGCATAAGAGAACTAAGTGTTGGTTGCTTGATATGTTCCTGTAGCTTTTGCTTTACAGCCTGGTTCATATTAACGCATTCCAGCTGAGGACTGTTCATTTTTTCTTTAAACTCTTTGGTTGCAGTTTCTGAAAAATCAAACCTGACGCCATCTTGTTTAATTTGCCCAGTATCGAGACCCTCCCTTAGTCCGAGATAAAAGTTATGGACAGACCTCCAATCACCCGCAGAAATTGTAATTGCAGTGCCATTTTTTTGCATTAAATTCACTTTTGTGAATGCCTCTTTGGCGTTTGGCGTTTGTTCTTTTACTTCGCTTGTCCATAATTTCCAATTCTTTTCTTTGTCTGGTTTTAAAAATTCCTCTTTATTCGGAGCAATATTGCCATGAAAATTTTGCAAATGCACTTTGCCATCAATGAAACAAATATCGGTCTTTTTTGTGCCTACTACTGGATTTTGTATAAATTCTACTAAGTTTGAATTAAATTTGTCGTTAATAATGATATTTTGTACACCAGCTCTATTTAGTGTCTTTTCTAAAAACTCATTAGCAAACGGCTCCATGACCATATTGTCTTTGGTTTTTTCTTTATAACTATTTGTTAGTTTGTAATTTTCCGTTTTCTCCGATTGGGCTTGTTCATATTCCTCAAATTTATTTGAATGAACAATTGTAACTGTTGATTTTGCAATATCACCGCCTTGTTTTGCAAATGCTTTTAGCATACCTTCAACAGTTTTATCTGCAATTGGTTCAAACATAACAACCTGTGCGTTAATGTGAGCAATGAGCATCTTTTTTGAAACATTGTCTTCAATCGTCAAGTAGCAACAACCAAAAGCTCCATCTGAATATGGAACAATATTTGGATTAGTTGTATCATGGACATAAAACCCACCTGCTGGAATTTCAACTATTGTTTTGCTGGATTTTTGCATAAATTTTTACTAACAATTCATATTCTATATTTTATTATAACACATTTTTCAAGTTTTGGCAATACCAATAACCTCCCCAGCAATCTCCTCTCCACTTAATTTTGAACTATCAAACCAAACATTATAAAACTCTTTGCAATCTTCAAATAAACCTTCTTGTATTTTAATGAAGTCCTCAGTTAGAAACAAGTTATCCGTTCTTGTTTCTAACCTCTTCAATCTCTCTTCCAGTGGGCAATAAATTCCTACGAATTTTATTTCATAGTCCTTTAGATAATCAAGATAAAGTCTTGATAATTCTTTTGCGTCAGGTCCATCAAGTGCAGTATCTATCACGACTTTGAAGCCCTTGCTTACCAGCTCTTTTGCAGTTGCAAGCAGTATTGATGCTACGATTTTCCTTCTTGCAAGGCGGTTATTGTTAAAAAGACCTTTTAGTCCATCGTCGTTATTTTCTGTCCCAGGTTCATTTTCAACAAACTTGAAACCCCTTGGAAAGATAGTACCGTAAAATTCTCCGACTTTATCAACCTGTAAATGAACAAACTTGTCACCCGATTGCTTACAGATTTCTTTTGCAATTGTGCTTTTTCCTGAACAAGATGCACCGTTTAGGATTATTATTTGTGTGGTCATAATGTCTAAAAACTTTGTTTGTGTACCATTTCAATATCAGGCAAGTTATTATAAACTTCAAGATAATTAGTTTTTGAAGTAAGAACATCGGTCACTGCTTGCAATGGTTGATGGTATATCTCTGGCAAATCCATTTCACCAATGTCAACATTTGACTTGTATGCGAGATGTTCATGTGGTGGATTGAACTCGGTAGTTACGCTCTCATTATTACCCCTTGCATCAACCTTGTGCCAGCCATACTCCTTAAGATATACCGCATTTAACCCATGAAGGCAGAATGGCGAGCCTTTTCCATCAATACTCAATCTTTGGTAGCAAAGACCAGTAGGAATATTGTTTGCCCTAAGTAATGCCGCCAAGAGATGGCTTTTGGCATAACAGTATCCAGTCTTGTATTTTAAGACATCAGAGGCTTTGCATGTAACGGGGTTTAGTTTATAATCAAAACTATTCCTGATATTATCCCTAACATATTCAAAGCAGTTTTTGGTTATTTGTATTTCATTATTTAGACTTCCCTTTAAGGTTATTGCCAGTGTAATTATATCAAAATTACTACAATCAATAAATTCGGATGGCTTTAGATGGTTTTTCATATTCACCTCAACCATTTTGCCATTACAATAACTTCGTCATCTTTATATTCGCAGGCCTCATAGAAGGATTTAACTGCTTCATTACTATTTCTAATCATTAACATTAACTTTTTTGGTACATTTCTTGATTTAAGCCATTGCTCAGCCTCTTGTACAAGCTGTTTGCCATATCCTTTTTTCTGAAATTCCACTTTAACAGCAAGGTAGTATATCCAACCACGATGCCCATCGTACCCGACCATTACCGTTCCAATAATTTGGTTTTCATCACAAAGTAATAATATCGTGCTTGTCGGCGTAGTGAGTGCATTTTTGATATCATCATTTGGGTTGTTCCACGGTCTTGTTAGTTTAGCTTCTTCCCAGATTTGAGTAATTGATAGTATGTCGTTAATAGTTGCTACTCTTGTATTTATTCTCATAAAACCTCAAAATTAACCCTCTTCAAAATCTCTTTTGCCAACTCCCTTGGTAATGTATTCGTGCTATCAACCTTAAAGTCATACTCATTTTTGGTTTCGAATCTATCAAGTAAATCAAGGCTTGTGCCTTTTAATCTATCACCTCTTGCAGTTTCTCGTCTTTGAATCTCTTCTCGCTCACAATCAACATAAACAAGAACATAATCCAACCCTTCTAAAGCTTTTCTATAAAGAGGCAGACAGTGATAATCATTTATCACAGTTGGCACTATAAGATTTAACCCAATTTTTGCAGTTACGGCAATTGCCTGCGGCAGGGCTGAGCCAACTTTAAAACCAAGTGCTCCGCTTTCAATACGATATCCAGTTGGAATATCTGATGTATAAAACCCAAGCTTTCCTTCGCCTTTTCGTTTCTCTAAGTGGTCAGAACCAAGTCCGTCATATCTTGGATGCAACATTCCAAAAAAAGCATCCATGCAGAATATTAGGAATGGTTCTTTTGAAATCATGTGGATTTCATTTGCAATACTGGATTTTCCGACCGAAGATGTGCCGTTTAGGAGGATTATCATAAAACTTTAATTAAATACAAATTCAATTCATCATCTACGATAGCAGATTGATTATAGCTTAACGTTCTACCACAATATGCAATACCCTTGTTATCAAAGTGATATCCAAGTTTGAGATATAAATTTAAAGCATTTGCATAATCTGCCGTTAATCCAACACCTAAGCCAATGTTGTTAGAAAATTCCTTTGCGGTTTTTTCGCAATCATTGATTAAAGCAGTTCCGATGCCTTGTTTTCTAAATTTAGGCAAAACATTCAAGTCAGATATTTCGGGAACATCACAATTTATAAAGTGTTCGTATTTAGAGGTTTTTAAAAGTGTAGTGTAGCCAGCGAAATTGTCATCGCAGAAGACAATTAAGC
>Ga0214919_10001934_pt1 | contig 33268 bp, 28 predicted proteins | sample LL1503_MetaG_FD_177994 | JGI IMG/M metagenome (GOLD analysis project Ga0214919, IMG submission 177994) | Freshwater microbial communities from Lake Lanier, Atlanta, Georgia, United States - LL-1503 | ecosystem: Environmental > Aquatic > Freshwater > Lake | place: USA: Georgia | collected... | reverse complement strand
CTCCATATCCACCACCACCTCCACGATGTCCGCCTCCACCTCCATATCCACCAAATCCACCACCACCATGGCCGCCCCCTCCTCCTCCATGGCCACCACCACCACCCCCTCCACCACCACCACCACCACGATAATTTTCTTGAATATTCATGTGTTGTTGTTTGTTTTGTTTGTTTTAGTCAACAATTTAAAAAATTTTAAAAATTCTTAAAGTCATCAAAATCCGGATTCCAGACCCTCGTAGGAAAAAATCGCTTTGCGGAGATAAAAATCATAATCCGTATCCGTCATCATGTCTTTAAATTCCTTGTACAAATCTTCTTTGATGGTAGGTAGTTTTTCGCGGAATACCGAGAGGAATTCGGATCGTTTTTCAAACAGGTTCGGTGGTAATGTCATTTGATCCATAATGCGTGCACCGCGTTCCGGGTCTATATCACAGATCCCGATAATGCATCGATTAATCAATTGAAAGAAACGGCATCGAAGGGCGTACTCTGGGGGGATGCGAATTTGGAAATCGCGGTAGCCCGTCAGTACGTTCAACAAACGGACCGCGTACCCTGTGGAACAGGTTCCTGCCATGTCCTCCAGTTCCTCCAAAAGTCTTTGTTGAAGATCTTTTCGGCAATGGTCGGTCTCCTTATCCCCGTACCTGTCGATATAGGCCACCACCATCTGAAAAATATCATAAAGCCGGTGTCGGTGGCGTCCGTGTTGTGACCAATCCTTGTCGATCCGGTACATGGCAAGTCGCACCTTTTCTTTATCATTGGTAAGGTTCAGATGGACTGCAAACGCCTCTTCGATCCAGTCCAAATAGTACTGAAGGCGATGCCGGGGTCGGATAGGAAAATCCTCTGCCAAAAAATCCAGTATCTCCTGCGCGCTTTCCATCGCAATACAATGCACATTCTCCTGATTCTCATAAAATGTCTTTGAATTATTATGATTCGATGAATACAACCCCGAAACCCCCGACTCGTAGTAATCGCGCAACACATCCTCTGCCAGCGTTTTCAAATTATTTTCTTCACTCATCGTGATATCCAACACCAGAGACGCCGCGTCCGCGACATGACACGGTGCTTCCTTCTCCCTCGACTCCAGAATTCCTCTTAAAAACTCTTGAATCAACTCCTTGGGAAACCGATCGTGATCATACGATAAGGGATGGCTCTCCAACCACCGACACCACAAGATTCGCGATTCGGTTCCCATCGACGTCCGACAATCCCACATCTCTCGCATCAGAACCGTAAATATATTCACCGGTAGCGATAAACGCATAGCCAACATGGACCGGTACCGAAAATCCTCCGACGCCTTTTCTTTGTCGGACAAAATCCGCATCAATAAACACACAAACGCGACAACAGTCTCTTCTTCTTCCGGCCCCACGAGGTGCAAGAGGTACTCGACGTACGCAAGGACGTACGAGACATACTGAGAGTTACAATCCACCACAAGATGCATCAACAAGTCCTTCACCGGGCCCTTGATGTGTTTCCACAACATTTCCTTGTTCTCGACCACGGTATGTGCCCATTTAAACGCCTCCAGTCGTAGGATGGGATGATAATCGTTGGATGTTTCCAGAATCACCTCCATGACTTTCGTTCCAATGCTGACATTGGAAGACTGAAGAAATCGATTTTGGAGGATTCGAAACACTTCCAATTGTTCGTCTGGCTCTTTTCCCATGACGTCGGCCAACATTTTGTCCACCTCGTCCTCCGTTCCTTCCATCGACGCCGCACGCGTCTCTGACTTTACAAATTCTTCAAATAACTTTAATTTATCCTCTGAAATCATTGGCTCTTCTACCCTCGCTGCCAACAATACCGGCATCCTTGTCGTCGTCTTTATAATATTCTTCTTGTTCATTCTTTTAAGATGTGCACTTGCAATTTCTTTAGATAATTTCAATGACAGAGGAGGTTGGGGTGGTATCGTCCGCGGATAGTTTGTGGTTGGATCTAATGGATCGAAGGGATACGGGGAGGCGTCGGTCGTTGGCGCGGAATTGATGATGGTTGTCTTTAAAAAAGACATCGATTTTCGACATGATAAATTCCATGGTTTCTTCCGAGGCACGTGTCATGTACAGTTTCAGTAGCTGGACCTGTCTGTGTTGGGAAAGAACTTCGTTCTCGAGCCAGTGGAAAATGACGTTGATTCCCATCACCACCGGCAGCTTTTCAAAAATATTCAAAAACGCCTGGTACCGAATATCGAATGGACTCGATAATGACGACAAAAACATCTTGACAAGAATGTCATGAATCTTGTCGTGATATATATTCGTTATATTCGTTATATTCGTTATATTGGTTATCCACAACGGCAATTCGTCACGAAGGATCGAATACCAGTACAACCAATCACTCAGCATATTTTTGGAAAGTACCGAGGAAATAATGTCGTGAAACAAACGCATCCGGAGGATGGGCCACCATTTCTGGTGGTGAATTAGTTCCCATGCCCACATCTTGGTGTAAATTGGATAACAATCGAGAAATCCCTTATTCTCCTCTGATAATAACAAACATGTTGTGGAGGGTATGGGTCGGTACATGTGATTTTTGTTACACGTTGCGTTTTTTTGTAAAAATAAAAAGCTTTATAATTACTCAAGATTTATTTATCAAAAATAAATTTTTTATACAACAACATTTCTCTTTTCTTCACCCAACAAAAATGATCAGGATGATCTTGATATGTTGAAACGGTTACACTTACATCTCTATATCACTATATCTCTATATCTCTATCAATCACTAACGAACCACAAAATCATAAAAACAGAATCATGGATTTCCCGATCCTCAACCAAGAACACTTTTTGTTGCCCGCGGATTTTAACACCATCAAGGACGCCTGTCCGATCGAAGGCTGGCAAGACGCGGTTGTGTATGACAGGACCCTTAAAAAAGATGTCACCTCGCGTCATGTTAGAAAAGCGTACAAGACACCCGAAACCAGAAAAAACATGCACGCCATCTTCAAGAAAATCATCACGAACGCCCTGCTCCCATGGCTGAAGGAGCAACCACACTTCCGCCATTGCTGGGTGCGTCCCTTTACCGAATGGCTCCGTTACGATCCCGGCATGTTCTTCCAAACACACCAGGATTTCGAACGGTATATATGCAACGGGATGGTACCGTACGTATGTCTGATCGGTTTGCAAGATACCGAAAAGGGTGGAGAAACGATGGTCGGGGAACAAGTATGCCACGGTAGTTGTCGAGAGAACGGAGTCGTGTTTTTTCCTTCCAATCTTCCTCATCAGGCCAAGACGGTGATCCGAGGTCGAAAGACATGCCTGAAAATGGAAATGCAGGTTTTTTTTTCACCAGAGGACGGGTTTGTCCGGGTCTCCGACAAGGATCGTCAGTGGTTATCGTTCTGGTCTAAAAGGGAATTAGAGCTGGTCGATAATTACATTCGTTCTCATCGCCAATTTATGGATACTCAACATCACAAAAAATCAGCGGATATTCAGACCTCGACGGAGACCGCGAGAGAGATACATAATATGATGCTTCGTATCGCCGAGCCCACGAACAAGGCACCTCGACTGACAGAAGAGGCCCAGGACAAGATTTTTCCGACCCGTACGGTCTCGTTCCTTCACGATATTTTTGCCTATCATCATTTCAAACAACAGAACCCGTCGTCTGTCTTTTTTGGGAGCGATGCCAAGGCGTGGGACTTTATGAACCAAGAAATGGACCTGCCGCCTCATCACACGCTCCTGGTTGGATTATGGTACAAGGAGGAAAAGGACGAACCCTACCGTCTTTCTTCCTTGTGGGATAGGGCATGTCATAAGATGGACAATTATTATCCGACGGTAGTGGAAGAGATGGATACCTACGTGGATTATGATTCCATCTGTGCCGATATCCTTGAAGAGTTTACCATCCGCAAAGATATCCAACCCGCCGCCTGTTCGTCAAGACCCCCAGAAAAAATACAAAAAGACGGACGAAAAACACCCCGCGTTGTCCAGAAATGGCGCGACCTGATAAAACCGTATAAACCGTCCGAAGACGGCAAATATATTAAAAAATCGGGAGTACAAACCGAATCGGTGTCGGAGATGTGCAACGACGAAAATTTCTCCGAAACATGGGAGTACCAACGATATGTTTCGTTTTCTATCAAGATCCGATGGTTGGTGGTGGTGGTGTCTCTCTAACGCCGAATAAAAACAAATAAACCGGTTCGGTTAGGTCAACCAATAGAAGATACAAATCCCTGATCCGCCGGCACCAAAACTTGTAGAAAAACCAGCAATACCGCCACCACCACCGCCTCCTGTATTCGGAGTACCTACTGTACCATTAACACCCGATGTTGTGGATCCATACGCACCAGTGCCTCCTCCTCCGTATGTACAGGTTCCAGGACCACCTGATCCACTGCCACCACCACCTCCTGCATAGTAAGTTGAAGTTAAACTCAAATAGGTTCCATTTCCACCATTCCCACCATATTTTGTGCTGGAAGATGAACTTCCACCAGTGTTTTGGCTACTTCCTCCACCACCCGCTGCATATAGTGCTGTTCCACTGCCTCCACTGAAATCATTTCCTGAAGTTCCACCGGTATAATTACCGGTACTTCCATAACCACCCACTGCCGTAACGGAGAGACCAATGGTATTTGTTATCGTGTTAGAACTCCCATTCGCACCGGATGTGAGACCACCTGCACCAATCGTAATTGTATTGGCGAATGTATTTGTATAACTGAGAGCACCTCCTACGATTTTTCCTGCACCACCTCCTCCACCATAATAAGAAGTAGGGACCAGACCAGCAGCTCCTCCTCCCACCAGGAAATAGCTAATGGTCTTTGTTCCAGATGCGACTGTAAACGTTCCAGAACTTGTAAACTTTAATATCGTATAACTACCAGAAGTCGAGACAGTCCCACCCGATTGCGTATAGGCAAATGTAGTACTTACACCTTTTTGGCATTCGAGTTTATGTAATGAACTGTTGTCAACATTATGTTGAAAGAAAATAAAAATAATTACAAGTCGTGTTTTTATATATTTATTTTTTAAAATTTATTATCATTATAAAGTTATGTCAACCAACAAAAAATACAAATTCCTGACCCACCACTATACTCACTAAAATTAGAATACCAGGCACATCCTCCACCACCTCCACCGCTATTTGCGGTACCAACAACTGCATTCGTTCCTGAACTACTATTTCCTTTAGAACCAGAACCTCCACCTCCCGTTGTAGATGTTCCACTACCGGCTGTAGTCGTACCCGCACCCCCACCACCCCCTCCGTAGTATGTGCTATTATAACTCCATTGCGTACCACTTCCACCACTACCACCCGTCGATGTAGTACCACTTCCACCAGTTGCCGAATTACCCCCACCACCTCCTCCAGATTTTTTCAAAGAACCGCTACCTCCTTTATTACTACTTCCGGAAGTTCCACCGTTATAATTAGCATCAGCTCCTAAACCATACGCCGCAGTAAGCGCCGTAACCGTACTACTCCCGCTTGTATAACTTACAGTAGAAGCCACACCATTTCCTCCTGATGTTGATCCACCAGCACCAATTGTAATCGTATAAGTGACAGATGTTGTATAACCAAACGTACCATTCGTCACCTGACCTCCTCCACCTCCTCCACCAAATTGTACAGGATCAGTGGACTTATACCCAGCACCACCTCCGCCAACCAGTAGATAATAAACTATTTTGGCACTTGATCCTGACGATGTGATGGTAAATGTTCCTGGAGTTGATGTACTCGTAAACGTCAGGAATGTATAACTACCAGAAGTCGTTACAGTACCACCTGTTTGACTATACGTAAATGATGTAGATGTTTGTTTTTTAGTCGGTTGAGTCGCATTAATAGAATTGATAATGGAAAACATTGTTATTAAACAATAATTTAAAAATTTAAAATTATTGTTTTTTAAAAGTGTGTTCTGACCAAGCGATAAGGTTATGTCGTCAACCAACAAAAGATACAAATCCCAGAACCACCAGAAAAATTGCTTGAATAATAGGAACATCCTCCACCACCTCCCCCTGTATTTGGTGTACCATTAGCTCCCGCCGTAGTTCTATTAGAACCATTACCTCCACCTCCAGTACCTCCATTACCGGCCGTAGTATAACCCGCACCTCCACCACCCCCTCCGTAGTATGTGCTATTATAACTCCATTGCGTACCACTTCCACCACTACCACCCGTCGTTGAATTACCACTACCACCAGTTGCCGAATTACCCCCACCTCCTCCTCCAGATTTTTTCGTATAACCGCTACCTCCTTTATTACTACTTCCGGAAGTTCCACCGTTATAATTAGCATCAGCTCCTAAACCATACGCCGCAGTAAGCGCCGTAACCGTACTACTCCCGCTCGTATACGTGACAGTAGAAGCCACACCAGCACCCCCTGAGGACGATCCAAAAGTACCAATTTTAATCGTATAAGTGACAGATGTTGTATAACCAAACGTACCAGAGTTCACCTGACCTCCTCCACCTCCTCCACCAAATTGTATAGAATCAGTTGACTTATACCCAGCGCCTCCTCCACCAACCAGTAGATAATAAACTGTTTAATTTATTGTAAACGTTCCTGTGGTAGTTGTACTCGTAAACGTCAGGAATGTATAACTACAAGAAGTCGTCACCGTACCACCTGTCTGAGTATAAAATGATGAGGATTTCTTAGGTTGAGTCGCATTAATGGAATTGATAATGGAAAACATTGTTATTAAATAATATTTTATTCATGAAATAAAATTTTATACTTATATTCTATCCTCTCTTAAAAAATCCCTTAACATTTATTCATAATTGATGAATGGTCATCACGGGCCCGCCATCGATCCGTATTTTGACCGGCTTGTTCAAATCTCCGTGACTATTTGTCGCTGATATTCCTACCCCGAACGCCAGGGCAGAAGTACTTGGGATCTTGATAGGGGTTGTAACGTTCAGTCGTTCAAAGGCATCTCGGCATGTTCGTGTGTACTGGGTCGACAGGAATTCTGGGAAACAACAGTTTTTTTGAGTATTCCCCAACACTCTATTCAATCCCAAATCTTCCACCACAAAAAAAACGCTATTGTACTTGGGAATATAACGAAAAATAGGCACCATCATCGATACATTCTCCCAGGCCTTCATTCCGTACATAATTGGAGTTTTTCCACACAGAAACGCCCATAAATGAGGGACACTTAAACGGTCTGAAGGCAGTGTGGTTTTGGCGACGTAGACCGGCGTCATCCCGTTCGTTTCCACTTCGACACGAACCGTCGGGGTATCTTCCACAAATTTCAAAAGCTCGTTGACCGTCGTGATCCTCATCGATGTCGGAAAACAACGACGGCTAAAGTCCGCAGGTGATCTTTTCTCGTTTTTTGTGGCCGCCTTCATCGCCGCAAATCCTGTCGCAGAATCGGTTACTGTTGCTGTAACTGTCCGTTTTACCACCACCGTATGTGGAAGTTCGGCGGCCTCTTCTTGGGTCATGATGGTATTTTCAAACGATCCGAGGCTACGGATCGCATTTTCGATCGATCCCATGCTCAGCGCCTTGGTGGTGGATGGGCGCTGGTAGTTGTCTGGTCGGAAACGTTCCGTGATCATCGCGATCATGGCCTTTTCGTTATGAGCGACCGTCATTAAATCCAGGAGATTGTTGATCGTTTGTTGTACAATTGGTGACACCACCCCAGAATCCCCATTTTTGGAGAGATTCGTCCACAACAAAAACGACGCGCCGTCCATCCATCGTTGTTTGACGGTTCTCTGATACGGAAGACATCCAATGGCATCATAGTAATCCACGATGCGTCGGAGCCACTTTACCGACTCGTCCATTCTGTTCCCATACACGGATTGAAGAATACAGGCCGCCACCAGGTCCAAGGATTTTCGCATGGTTTCCACAGCTTCTTCCTTCTTATTGTGAACAGGAAAAATAGAGGATAACAAATTGGGAATGATCGATGGCAGATAGTGTTGAAAGGCCTTTTCATACAGAAGAGCGGTATCGTCGGACACCTCGGTCTGTTTATCCTCCGAGATCTTTCCATAGTAATGGGTAAATCCTCCTACAATGGGTTCATGACCGTCGACGTACTCCCCCGTGAGTACATGAACCCCTGCAATCCGTGTCGTCGTCATGATTGATTTCACCAGAAGCCGTAGGGGAGAATCAGGTGTTTGCGTAGGAAAGAAAACATGGTCCTCCTCATTGGAATAACGAAGAAACCGTTTCATGCGTGCCGAACAAGTGTTGCACCAATGACGAGCCGTTATGATCTTGCGCGCCTTTTCTGCAACACAGGATCCCTCGTGTTCCAAGACGACCGTAACCCGTTGGTGATGAACATCCCGGAGAACGATGTATCGAGCCTCGTTGGAGATTGTTTCACATTCCTTTTCAAAAATTGTCATGCTTGGTTGGGGGTTGGATTGGATGGACTGATTTTTTTTCTGGATTAACATATAGTGTGAGTTTTACGATAAATAAACAGGTTACAAATTTACGTAGGCACCGATAATAAAAGACACCAATTGATTCTTTATATAATCATTTTTCAGGGATAAATAAAGATAAATAAAGATAAATAATTAATGAAATTTTGTGGCGGATCGAAAGACGACAGATGAAAATTTTTTTAATTAATGAAAAAAATGTATAAACACAAAAACAAACAATGCAAAACCATTACACACACACAAACTTCCCAATCCCATCCCCCTTCAACACCGTTACAGAATTTGACAGCGTATGCGTTGGCATCTAATCCACCATCATCCAATGTTTTCATTCCTTCCAATCCAACCAATCCAACCAATCCAACCAATCCAACCAATCCAACCAATCCAACCAATCCAACCAATCCAACCAATCCAACCAATCCAACCAATCCAACCAATCCAACCAATCCAACCAATCCAATCCATTCAATCCGTTCCAATATTGTCGACTATCCAACGAAAAACTCCATTAATTTTTGGTCTGTTCTTACCGCCGTTATTTTCATCATCATCATCATTCTATATTTTTGGAATAGCAATGATGTCATCACCTATTACATATGTTTTTTGTATTCTTCTTCTCAAATTCCAATAGTATATAATGAAGAGACTTTAAAAGTTCAAATAAGATGTATACCATTTTTGGTTCGATCATCATCATCACGAAACGGTCAAGTAAAAACAGAAACTTTGTTTGAACTTAACCCCAACGGTGATGAAGTAACAATTAACGATATGAATGTTTTTGAAAAAAATATTAAATCAACTGGTACAGAAATTAAGAGTTATAATTTTCATCTTGTAGACGAAAATACTTTTCAAAATTTTATAGAAAACAAAATTAGGCTTAAAACTTTCTCCGGATCCATAAACACAATTAAAGGGAAAAAGTTAATGTTTGATGATAATAAAATACGATTCTTTGATACAAAAGTTTATCAGATGTTACAAAAAAATGGAATACTATACTAATACAACCTGCAAAACCAGTATAGACTCCATCAGAATTTGAAAAAACGTATGCATCTCATCATCCATCATCATCCATCATCATCCATCAACATCAATGTTTCCATTCCAACTAAAAAGAGGAACCATCTTTTTTTAAACGTGATGATCGTCGTCTGGGTTGTTGAACCGTTGGTGCGTCGTCAATTTTTCGTTTCCTCTTGTTGTTGTTCTTTTTCTTCTTCGATGCCTCGACCGCTGTTACCACCACCGGTTTCGCCTCTTGTTTCGGTTTATCCGGTTTATCCGGTTTATCCGGTTTATCCTCCTTTTTGGCCAGTGTTGTCTTTTTTCTATTTAACGAGAATAGACTTGCCCCGTCCTCAAATGCCTTTTCAGGATCCTCCTTTATCATTTCACACATTCGTTTTTCTATTAACGAATGGGACCTGCCGGGAAGATAATCAAAAAAACTCCGGTATGTAGTATTGTTGTGATCGTGGGATAACATGAAATCCACGATAAATTCAAACCCGTCCTCACACCTCGTGATCATCGGTCGATGAAGATGAAGGATGGCAAACCTGTGACCCGTAAAAAAAGGGTACTTTTCACCTTTATAAATCTTGCGGTAATCAAACAACTTATCCCCATGAAAACCGGCCTTGTATTCTACTCCTTTCAGATAATTATAACTGATCGCCTTTCCGACAAACAGGTTGATATCTTTCGATTCATCAAGGTTTGGTGTATACACCACCTTTTGGAAAAGGACGGACGATGGGGTGACTACGGCAGGCATGGCGAGATACTCGTTGTATTTCTTCCGATCCATTTCCTTGAGGTTGGAAGGATCCAAGGCCGTTTCGGACAACAGAGAAGAAATAAACATGAATAAACAACAACCAAAACGTTTATAAGAGGGTTTGGATTTTTCATCGTATCGAGAGGCAAACGAGGTATAAATGACCTTGGTGATCCAATACGGACTTTGTCCGATGCTGACCGTAATACCATCAAAGGGGTACCACACACTTTGTTTCGCATTCGCACCCGAACTCTGATAAAACGCCTGATATCCATACCCATACCCTCCTGTTTTTTCCTCTTGCAACATCGAAAGAGGATAACGAACAATCACGATGTTCCTCTTCTCGTCCAACATCTTCCCATGTGTGGCGACAGAGATTGTTTTCCGGGGATCCTCCTTACTCTGCCAGAGGGTGATCCATTCACGTTTATCCTGCTTATCTTGTTTATCCTGCTTCTTTTGCATTTTTTTTTTATTATTTAATATTTAGTTTATCACAGATAAAAAAGGTTTGAATAAAATTTTTGGAAATTTTGTTCCTCTGTTAACCATCTTTTTTGGAATATAAATATTTTGGTTTTTATATTTTTATATTTTTATATTTTTATATTTTTTTTATATAAATATATAAATATAAAAAATAATAAAATGGATCCTTTATTGAATAAGAAACGAAAATCGACTTCCTCCTTTTCCACCATAACCAAGACCAGAAAAACGGCAAGAACCACCACAAAAAAAAAGGTGGTGGGTGATGTGAAAAGTTTGCCGGTGGATGCCATGATTCATACGTTGTCGTATCTAAGACACGATCCAGCGTTGGTGGCGTCCAAGGTCATGCGTCCGACGCATGGGGAACAATTACAGGAATCGTTTAAAAAGTCAAGGGTTCCCCACCACAAATGTATGGAGGCCATTTACGCCAAGTACCCCTTTTTACCTCCTGCAACCAAAAAACAACCTTATATCCATATTTATCCCACGTTGTTTAATAATTTTCAGAAAGACTGTATTCCCAACCATTTTCATAATCAGATCGAACAATGTTGTTTTCGTATTGATTACCACGTGCCCGGTATCTTGGAATATATTTTGGATCCTTCCCGTGTGAGTTTTGCCAACAAAACACAACTTTTGAAGGTTTTGGAGGGTATTGCAGAAACCTTTACGACCAAGAACGAGGACGACGTCATTGATTTTCGTCACCCACAAAAAGATTTAAAACGGATGTACCAACTCCTTCTTACTCTGTTGGAAAAATATGATTCCATGCTGACGGTTGCAGATTTGCATGCTATGATGGAGGTACTTTCCAGCAAGCGTTTCATGGAATGGTCTCAAGGGGCCATGTATCATATTAATAGTAAGGTAGAACTGATATCAAAACTTGTGGAAAAGATTCCGAGCCTTGAAAAACGAATGGAATTTATCACGGCCATAAAATGGAAGAAATTTCTGGAGTACAAGTATGGGTACATCAGCTTGCTGATGAGGCTCATGAAATGGAGTCCTCCCAACACGACCACGATCCCACGCAAATGGAATGCCATGATGATCGAACTCATCATGAAACCGCCCGTTGACAAGGAATATGTACGATTACTTTACGATTCTTATTTCGAAGCGATTCGTACGCTTTGTGAAAACGGACAATGGGAACAACACGCCGACTATTATCTCCATTATTTCGTCGGCGGTTTCCTACCCGCACCACCAAGTTCCGTTCGGCATCATGAAGTCGAGAATGTACTTGGGTGTATAAATCCTCGCACGATCCAGGGCGCCCTTCAATGGTTCCGATTGTTCGCGGCCGTGAATGGACGTCTTTCGGAAGCCATGAAAAAAACCGCGATCCTCCGTGTTATGAAACGAATCGCATCCAATGTCCCTGACTCTTTTCCGATTCTTGTTCAGATTTATCAAAGCACAAAACGACTTGATTTCTTGTTCCACAATCCTTCCCAAGTTCTTGAAAGTGTGGAAAAGGAGATGAACAAGCTTGTGTTTAACCACCAGCTTTTACCGGGTGGTCTGACAAAGAGTGCGATCAAAGACAGGATTACGAAAAGTCTTGTTGGAAAATAAAATTGAAACAGGGTGGATTCAAAAATAAAAAATTAAAAAATAATCCATGGGTCATCCTCGTCTTTTTGTAGCCTTTTCCTCTCTCCTCGCCACCACTACCACCATGACGGGTTTCAAGAGATTGCCGGTGCGTCCCCGTCACCGGATTTCTATTTACAACCCCGTCTTACAATCGACGAAACCCAATTTATGGCCCTACTTGCCCAAAACAGACACTGTTGTTTTTGCCGAAACTCAATTTATTGGTTCATGGTGGTCCGCCTTTTGGGTCACCCAAACCGGAAGAACCGGGGCGTACTCTTGCGGTTGTGATCACGATCACAACGACGACGACGACGAGTGTTCCTCTTCTTATGGACAACTCCCCTCTCATTACGAAATGGAACGTTGCTTGGCGGTTCCGGTTCTTTCTTCCACCAAGATGCATCATTTCTTTTGTATCCTCTTGGATCACACCAACCTGAGTCGGAGTCTTTGGGAAGCGAATGCGTCCTCAACACCATGGATCTGGCAAAAACTGGTGGTCGATCCTCCACCACGTGGTCAACCCATCCTTTTTCGGTACAATGAGGATCAGAAAATATTATGGATGCTGGAGGCAGGATCCATACTCAGTCTTTGGGATCTTGGATCCACTCCAAACACATTGATGATTCGTCGATACCTTCCTCCCGGGTACGGCGAATCCAAGAATCCTTATGGTGAAGACGAGGAACTTCGACGCATCCTCGTGGGCGCCGACTGGCATTCCAACCTCCTCGTTTACGTCGACGGTAGCTCCATCGTTTATTTCACGCACACACATCATAAAGGTTCCAAGGTGTTAAAAGTCGATCTAAAGATTCAAATGCAAGAAAACCCATCACTGGATAAAGAGAAGGCGTTGTGGGAATGGACTCACGTATGTATTGAACGTGTGATGTTTGAATTGGTCGAATCCAAGTGGTGTGTGATTTGTTTCTTGGTGACCACGAGTCGGAATGGTGTGATTATGTTTTGGCGCATCGAGTTTTTGGCCGAGGAGGGGGGTTCGGCCAAACAAAAAAAGATGGATCGTCTTCATCGCGTGGTGCGCACGAAAAAGGTCACGGTGCCTGGAAATCATCCGCAACAAGTATTCATGGGAACAGGGGGCAGGATATGGATGGTTCCCCCCTATGAGTCTTTACCCTTTCGGATGTTCTTGCGGGATACCACCAGCCCCATGACGAGGTGTATTGTCGGTCATCCGAGAGATCCGAGAGAAGAACCAAAACCATCAGGATACGAGACGATGGTTCGGATTCCGTCGGGAGGAAAAAGCGGGATGGTGCAGTGGTTCGGCCACCATGTTTGGTTCTGGGATTTGGAGGACGGATTGAAAAGTGCGATGCGGGGACCATTCCCGGCCACCCCCTCCCCGTCTCTGCCGATAGATTGGTGGTCTCTTCTTGACAATTCACAAATAGATTATGGAGAAAATATGAATGTGGATAAAGTGGATGAAAAAAATTAAATTCATTCATTCATTCACCAAAAATCAAAAATGAATTTAAATTTTAAATTTTAAATTTTAAATTTTAAATTCAACTATGAATCTTATCTACGAATACACTCAAAATGCAAATCCCGATATGACCTCTGTGCCACCTGGTATTTTTCCACCCACTCTTTACGAAGAGTGTTCGACGAGCATGATTATCCCATTGGATACGCGTTCTACCCTAAAAACGGATTATCCGGCGACGGCGCCGAATCTATTGGCCCATTTTGTCAAGATCCTTCCACGAGAACATGTGGAGTGTTCTGCGCAATGCACTTCCCACCTGTTTTTTGTTATGCGAGGGTCAGGTGTGTTGACCACCAGCAAAGGGTCCTTTGATTGGAAAGAAGGTGATTTATTTGTATGTCCTGGAAACGAACACGTCGTCTTTTATGTCGAGGATAAAGAGTCCATCCTTTATTGGGTTTGTGATTCACCCCTCTTGCAATATCTGGGTGTTCGACTTGCGACCGAGAAATTCACCACGACTTTCTTCAAGAAAGAACTCTTGTACCAACGTTTGATGGAGGTTCGACACGACGAGAATCATCATGATCGGAACCGGATCGGTATTCTCATGAGCAATGAAAAGACCGATTCGAGCACCCGAACCATCACGCACGTTCTCTGGTCCCTCCTGAATATCCTTCCCAAACATACTGTACAGCGACCCCACCGACATAACTCCGTCGCCCTCGACTTGTGTGTATCGGGTGGCTCCGAAGATGTCTATACCCTCATGGGACCGGAACTCGGTGAAGATGGATGGGTCAAGGATCCCCTGCGGATCCACTGGATTAGCGGTGGTGTTTTTATCACACCACCAGGTTGGTACCATTCCCACCACAACGACTCGGACACGGATGCTATCGTCCTGCCCATCCAGGACGCCGGTCTCTATACCTATCAACGCACCCTGAACATCCAATTTGCCTGATGAAAAAAAAAAAATCATTTCTTCCTCAAAATGAATTACGGTCTTTTTGCCGATTGTCTGTGGTACAGCGGACATGTACTGACCGGCATCGCAATTGTCGTCAACCATTATCACTATTTCCTGGGTATGACGTGTGTCTTTGTCGGACAGTTCATCACCATCGTCTCACGACCCATCGGTCGTATAAAACAAAAACAACAACCTCCTGTTCTCCTCTTGCCCTCTTAAAAAATAGGAGGGTTTATAAATATAAATTGATTCATTCTTCCCCAATTTATATATTTTATATTGAATACTTTACAAAGAATTTATTTCAAAATAAATATAATAATGAACGATAAAATATATGTCCTTCTGGTCTCTTCCAAGGACCACGAGCTCCATCCTATCATGGAAGACCAAGTATCGTTACGGATTGATGAAACACTCCTTGCGCGCTTCTGGAAACCATGGAGCAAGTGGGTTCTCCGTATGAGAGCAACGACGACGACGACGACCAAAGACGGAAATCCGCATTACGTATTGGTCCGCAGCCAATGTCCATGTTGTGATGGTGTTTCCAACGAATCCATGAATTACAACGTCTACTGGGAACTCTTGTCCGGGTTATGGACCGCTGCCGCACGATTCCCACGGGAAGGAGTAGAGGAAAGCATCACCCTGAACGATCTTTTTGTTCCGACGTTGTTATCCCTCCACATGGGTGGAAACAAACGATTGACCGGAGTAAAACAATCTTCGACCGTTCCTGCTGTTGGAATTTCACCATGGTTTTGGGATCGTGTTTCCGAATGGACGGCGAGGTTGCATCCATGGAATGGAGATCCACACGAGCTTCCGGGTACATTGGACGCGGGAGTGAACTCATGGCGGGAGATTATGGAACAACAACGATTCATCTCGTGGGATTACCATCAGTTAATGGATAACAGATCCTCGTGGGTGACCACGATGCATTTTTATCTTCCACCGGTATCGCCGACCGTGCTCTGTTTTTACGACGTGGAATGGTTGGTGGTAAAATGGGTCAAGGGATTAGGTTCATACGATGACGATATTTCAACGGTGATTCCGGCCTATCCATCGGATGAATTGAATCGCCCGTTGCCTCCGTGGCTCGTTCGAACCGTGTTTCATCGGTACCGAACATCGTCGGGACCTCGAGTCTCGTCTTCTGCAGAGTTTCTAAGGCCTCTTTCCATGCTTGTTGCAGAACACGATGGTTATGCTATCCTTGAAACGGTGTTTGAGGTGTTGTGTCTTGTTCGTGATTGGATATGCAAGGAGGACAAGGCGTCCTTAAATAAGAAGATTGTTGGTTATCTTGAAAATAGGAAACAACAACTCTTGCAGGATGGACACGAGGAGGCCGCGGTCATGGTCTGGGATCTGAACTATAGCGTGCAGTGTTTTTACGAGGCAGGCGCTGTTCCAAAATATTGTCCGACCATCTTGCTCAGCGCGTGGTTGGGACGGTCCATGATGTGGGTGAGCGATCCCTTTTTGGAGGCAAAGTCGATAGACCAGATTTGGGATGGTTTGTGGACACAACAGGTTTTTCTTATGCCTTCAGGAAGTTCAGAGATGTTGTTGGGAGAGTATGTGCTCCGTCCTGACGATCGAGAAAAATTCAAGACCCTTTTGAAACTCCTTCACCAGCATCCGGAACGGTGCAAAAACTGGTCGCGAATTCGTGTGACGAACGGACAACGAACGCTGATGCATCGATTGCGAAAAGTCGTCGCGGATCGGTGGACGATCTTTCTTCAAACGATTGTCCGCAATCCCCCGGGAGAAATCGCGGGTTTCGAGTACATGAATACCTATCAATGGATCCACCCAGAGATTCTTCCACGCCACGCCATTGCCGAAGAAAACCCCGATTTTGTTCGCGAAGCATGCCGTTGTCTTTACCGAGATTTTTTTAACCTGTCGAAAAGGAATATTTTTCTACTCCTCAATCATACCCTTCTCCACCAAGATTCACAAACAAGGTGCCTTGAACATCTGTCTTTTCTTTGTGGCGGTGGTGGCAGTAGCATCATTGAACCACCAAGTATTCTTTAAAAAAAATAATCTTTCTGGATATCAAAATATATCAAAATGTATATCGTGTCTCTGACAACAACGCCCTTTCGTTTTGGGAATCTTTACCAGACTGTGGATAGTTTATTAAGACAATCGATCGTGCCCGATCAAATTGTTATCAATATTCCTAAACAATACAACCTTCGGATGGAGAACCTTAAAATTTCAGAGGATAGTATAAAAGCGTTTTTGGAACACTATGCGAATAAAAATCATATTGTGATGGTAAATGAAATCGAAAAAGATTACGGTCCAGGTACAAAGTTATTAGGTATTGTGAAGAATTTCGACAACACCGAGGAGGATATTTATCTCGTGTTAGTGGACGACGATATGATTTATAAACCATACATGTTGGAACATTTTGATACTTTTCGTCGTCTTAAAGAGAAGGAGGAAATGGAAATGGTCGATGTGGCGTCGTATTATGTTTATGATAAAAATAACATACTTATCGGACAGGGTGCAGATGGGTTTTTTATTCGGTGGAAGTGTCTTTCTGATTTTTTACGTTATTTTGAGATTTTTGAGAATGAAGATTACCTCCTGTACCACGACGATTATTATATTTCTTTCTACTTTCACTTGTTGCAGAAGAAAATTCATAGAATCGACACACCCGATTATGAATTAATCTACACGCAAAATATTTCTTCGGATATATTCGCATTGCACAAAATGGAAGGAAAATATAACCGGAGTTGTCTCAATCAAAAGTGTTTTGAGATCTTGACGGACTTGGATCAAAACAAAAGGGCATTTGAATTTTTACATCAAAAATGATTCCTCTTCAACAATGACGATAAAACAAAACAAAAATTGTTTGGTTTGATGATGGACAACGATGAAGACAAAACAAAACCTCGTTTGTTAAAGGACGAAGAAAAAAAAGGTGTCGTCGAGGCCTGTATTCAAAAGATTCATCCATGCAAAACGTACCACGACCTGAATCGAAACGAAAGGGTTCGACTCGATCTGCTCTTCCAACCATTGTTGCTGGATTTAGAAGAGGTCCGCTTAGTTCCCGAACGGTACGAGGAATTCAAAGAAATCATTGCCGATCAGTTCTTGCACAGCCATGTCAACGCGGGAGAAATGGTGGGTATCACGTGCGCACAAAGCATCGGTGAACGACAGACACAGATGACGCTAAACACCTTCCATTCGGCCGGTTTGGCCGTTCAAACAGTTTTGTCGGGGGTTCCACGATTTATGGAACTGCTCAACGCCACCAAAGAACCGAAATTTTCTTCCACCAAATTCAAACTGGTGGATCCTTCGTTGACAAGTCATAAAAGTCCTGAAAATAACAATGAAGGTCCGGTTCAAATTGGAAGGATCCGTGATCTTGTGCAGCATCACCTGGTAGAGCTGAATGTGAACGACGTGATGGAGCAGTGGGAGGTGTTTTTGGTGCCACCCGACGAGATGTGGTATGATAGTTTTGAGATTATCTATGGCGATCGGTTCCGTGACCTGGACAAGGGGATCCGGTTGCGTTTGGATCCTTTCAAGCTTTTTCATTATCGTCTGCGGTTGGATGAGATGGCGAGGTACCTGGAGAATCGGTTCGACGATATTATATGCGTGCATTCTCCGCAGCACATGCACCAGATTGACATCTTTGTGGATACCTCCTTATTATCTCCACCGACCACCGACACGGAGATGATCTCGGCAGAGAATTACGAGGCGTTTTTTCTGGAGAGGATCCAGCTTCCCAAGATTGGCGAGACGGTGCTTTGTGGGATTCACGGGGTGCGGGATTATGTCGTGCAGAAAGATTCGGACGGCTGTTTTTGGGTGATTACCCAAGGCAACAATTTTGCCGAAATCATGGGCATGGAATGGATCGATCCCACCACCATCTGTAGCAATAACATGTGGGACATTTACAAGGTGATGGGCATCGAAGCGACACGCGAATTTCTCATCGACGAACTCAAACGCGTCATCTCGTCGGACGGCACCTTTATCCATCCGAACCACCTCACCCTGCTCGTCGATATCATGACCCACCAGGGCGTGATTATTAGCGTCTCACGCTACGGCATGAAAAAAGAACAAACCTCTCCCCTCGCCAAGGCGTCCTTTGAAGAGTGCCTCGACCACTTCCTTACCGCGGGCTTCCTTGGGGACCAAGAAAATATTGTGGGTGTCTCTGCCTCCATCATCTGCGGCAAACGATCTCAAATTGGGACCGGTCTGTGCAAACTCCTCTTTGACCCCAATCCCACGAAATCCAATTCCATATCAGTGATCTAAACACGTGGTGAAGAAAGGTTAAAAAAGAGAATGGTTTTATTAGAAGAAGTCGTGGCAGCGGCCAAGGAGGTGGATAGTCTCCACAGTATGGCGTGGTCGATCCGAGAGGAGATGAGGGCGTCGAGGGTGGCGTTTCGGGAGCGTTTGGATCCATTGGAAAAGAGGATGAAGGATCTCGGGGAGGTGATTCTGGATTATCTGGTGGCCAACGACTTGCCGGCGGTAAAGTTGGGGACCACCTTGTTTTTCCAGGATTCTCCCCAATCCTTTGTGTCCAGGGAGGAGAAAATCGAGGATATTTTAAAGACCACCCCCGCAGGGGCACAACCGGATATCTTGAGCAAAAAGATTGTCAGTGTTTTGAAGAAACGGGTACCCGTGAAAACAGGAGAAGGGGGAGGACGTCCTCCACTACCAGTCGATCGAAAGAACCTGCGGTTAGGAATCAAAAAGTAAACGATTTTTTATATATATTACATATACTATACCAATCATACCAATCATTCTCTGGAAAATCATAGTTGGATGATTTGGGGACAGGAAGAGGAGGTTGATTCGAAAATGAAAATCGAATGAAAACAACGCCAAGGATAAACAGTAGCACGCCCAAAAACCCTAATAGGTAATAGATATACTTGGGATTAATTGTTACATTGTTAAAAGAGGGGATAGGTGGTGGTTGGGATGGGGATAAGGATACGACATTATCATCGTCGTCATCGTTACTTACTACTTCATCATCGATATCATTATCGATTTCATCCTCGATATCATTATCGATATCATTATCGATTTCATCCTCGATATCATTATCGATATCATCATCGATTTCATCATCGATTTCATTATCGATTTCATCATCGATTTCATTATCGATTTCATCATCGATATCATTATCGTCTTTACTCACTACCTTTCTTTCAGCGTCGGCATCGGCGTCGGTGTCATAATTCAGTGGTTCCATAGAATCTTCTTTATAATCATCTGTCATTTTCTACGATGGATTGAAAATTTTATTTTAAGTAATTAAGAATAAAATATATTTTATTTGTCATAATCTCCATTGATGGCTCCTTCTTCTATTAGTTTTCTTTTCATTTCTTGTTTTGGTTCAGAACCGGGATAAAAACTCTGTTTAACTTTTTTCAAACAGTTAGTTAAATCAGATGCTGTTAGTATTACATTTTGTTTATTTTGTTTCAAAATGGCATCTACAATTTTGGGTAAATATTCATCAGAACAGGCCTTATTAAAAAGTTGTTTTTTCTGTTCGTCACTAAAAAACGGAAATAATAGTATAACAATTTCTTCTATTGAGCGAATAACAGACTGGATTAACTTTTTAAAAAAAGGTTGGATAATTTTTTGGTTTTGATCTGGTTTATTCATAGACCCTATTAATTGTTTTGCTATATTTATCTTTTTTTCATCATCATCGCCTTTATTCATAATGCGATGATTAAAACAAAGAGTGTACAGAGGAGTTTGTCCACCAGACGATGTAGCATAGACATCTGCATCATTATCTAAAAACAATTTTACCATTTCGGGATGATTATAATAACACGCAAAATGTAATGGTGTATCTTTATAATCTCTATTGTTTATTATACTTTCAGTAAAGAAAATATTTTCCTTTGGTAGTGTAGAGTTCACCACCTCCTTTTTTTTGGTTGGTTGTAGTTTTCCAAGAAATTCTTTGAGACCTTTTTGGTCACCATCCATGATGAATTTGAAAATGCAAATGGATGAAGTTTCTTCTCCAGGGGGTAGGAACACTTTGTAACGCAAAGAGGCTACATAATATATAGAATCTATAGGATTTTGTGGAATATATTTATGTTCAATATAATTAGGATATTTTTTTTTCATTCTTTTCTCATGTTCTTCAAAACTTTGTCTAATTTTTTTTATTCGTTGTTGTTTACAGTTTGGTTTGAAAAATATCACGTAAAGAATAACGAGTGATACGAAACCAAGGAATATAAATAAATAGGTTGACGACAGGTGGTTAACCCCTACAACATTCATGTCATGACGAGTACTACTTCCGGCGATGGGGTTGTTGGTGGAAGTAGGAAACATATGGATGAATGGATGTATCGTTTGGGTTGGATAATTTATATTTTTATATTTTTTATATTTATTTTTTTAAAATTCTTTCCTAAAAAAAATATTTTTTGCTATTTAAAAAAAGAATATATTTCACATTTTCACCATTCGTTCATTTATCCATGCCTCCACCTAAAAAAATTAGAAAAAGGGGGATGGTTCCACCACCGCCACCACCTTTACCGGAGCCAAAAAAATTTACAAAACCAGTGGCTTCTGGTAAAAATCCTTTATTAAAAAAAAAGTTGGATCCTGCCTTGTTACGTCAGCATATTTCTTCTTTTCTTCGACCCCGTCAAATATCGGCATTCACCGAAACGAGTCGCAGACATCACGCAGACTTTAGAGAACCCTTGCAGATCCGCAAGGCGGATTTAAACAAGGCGTTTGATGACTATATTCAAGAACTGATTGAAACAGGGGCGAAAGAATTCAAGGCCGAGGGTAATAATAATAATAATAATATATACCATCCCGAGGTATGGCGAGCCATGTATGAAAAGTTAAAGGAACTTTTGAAAACCATTTCAAAAAGTGGGAACAGTCAACACTTTCAATTTCGGATGCGAAATGGGCATTCCCCATTTTATAACATACTCAACGCCTATAAAACGTTGCGGGATATGGATCCTGAACAATTCGACCGACATCATGGTTACGAAGGACCGAATGACCTTCTCTATTTATTTAAGGGGTTGTATACATATGATTTGAATTATGACCCAGATGTTTTCCGTCTTTATTTAGACATTGGATGCGATATCAATGAACTTTTAGACTACGACTTTCTCCCGAAAGAAGAAGATCTGATTGCGTTTATACAAAAACACGAGAGTCAACCATACATTGACATTGAAAAATTGTTGAAAGTCATTGAAACCAACCATAAGAAAGGGAAATACCATTTTAATTTTGGACACCTTTATCATTCCAAACAAGGCAAAAAAACCATTGCGGAAATTCTGTTTGAATCCATGATCTTGCCCTATTTTATGAATACAACTACGATGAACATTGCCGAATTTAATTCCACCTATTCCTCCTTTAGCAGGATTATAAAACTTTTGGCGAAACTCACATTGTCATCAATCCAATAATAACGTCATCCCGGATAATTCTTTCAAATACCGCTGGCTGCAGGTTTCGACCAGTAACACACCGTTGGCGTAAATCCCGTAATTCATGTAGTAATCTGTATTCATGAGGGCGATGTGGTACACGGTATATAACCCAGGAAAAGGGTATACGTTGGCACGATCATCTGCACAAACGGGGAGGCGGTAGTGTTTATCGGTGACGTAGGTGTCTCCGTTGACATCGATTGTTTTTTCGCGTTGTTCTTCGTCGGCAAAATCACGGACCAAGAGGGAGTGGCAGCCGGTGATGACCAAATCTTGCAACAGCGACGGGTATTCGTCCGGGGAGCAAACATAGAGCTGATTTTTGACGCGGTACGGTGTGGCAGGATGATAGATTTCTTTACAACCAATGGCCTGGATAGCCACGTATCCATTTCGGGCGGTTTTCAGGAGATCTCCCTTGCGAAGAGTTTCAATATTGACATATTGTTCGATCTGATCCTTAAAACACAAGAGTTTTGTACCTTCTTTGAAACAAGTGATGGCCTGGGGTCCAGGAATGGGGCCGGGAGGATATAGATTATTCACCAAATAGGTTTGCACCGCATTGTTAATCATCACCATGACATTATTACCATTCTCGTACGAAGCCACCGTGGTGACAAGACTCCCGTTAAATGCCGGTAGTGCGGATTTGTCCGCATGGGTTTCGTAGAAAATATTAAGGTCGCCATTCGTATCCGTAGCAAACACGAAATCTCCTGCCAGGTTCGTAGCAAGCCCAGCAAAAGGACCGGGAACTCCATCCAGTGTGCTGATCACGGCCCAAGAAGATCCAGAATCATAGCTCTTGTAAATCTGTTGGTCCGTGTTATTAAAGGCGGCATAGTAGATGCTCCCGTTGGCATTGCTGGAGACCAGGAGAGGGGTCTGTGGGTTGGAGATATAGTTGGGTGTGGTGTACATATCGGACCATGTCACGCCCCCATCCGAAGACCGATAAAAAACCGCGGCAAAATTGGTGGTCATCATGAGAATATTTCCGGTGGCATCACAAGTAACCTGGTAGACATTGTCACTGGTGTATCCGGCATTTACTTCCGGGTTGGTGGCGCCACCAGGAAGAGGTTGTTGGTTGCCCGGTCCACCAAACACATAACTCCAGGTGGATCCCGAGTTGGTGGATTTATAGAGCCCCACACCAAGATGGGCCAAGTACACAATCGTACCGTTGGCACTACAGGCGACCGAGGTACCATTCGTGTTGGTAATAAAATTCCAGACCGTTCCTCCATTCGTGGACTTTAATAGCCCGTTTCCATTGATCGCGACGTACAATTTCCCACCGTCGTTGCTTGCGGCCATACCCCGAATGGCAGTAAAATTACCGTTGTCATAGGCCGAAATATCCGAGTCTGTAATTAATGTTAACGAGGCAGAAGACATTATTTAAAAAATTTTTTATTATTGTCTGTATAAAAAAATTTAAAAGTTTTAAAATTTTTTTTCGGACAAACCCCCCTACTGGACAAAAGGAAATTGTTAACAGTATCCAACCCGATATGGTTTGGGACACCCCAATAGTATCGTGGAGATTTTCAAAAAGGCGGTGGATCCATCGGTGAATTCTGGGTTTTCGTGAGCTTCCTCGGACAACAACGTCAAACATTTGGATTACATTCGAACCATTACCTTTGGATATAACTGCATCCTCATTACCAAAAATACGAAACCAAGAGAAAAAAGACCCTACCCTTATCCACAATTTTTATAATTTTTTGGTAAATCTAAATACATATTGAAAAACGTTAAAAAAAATAAATGGATCCGGAGCCCGTCGTGGGAAGTGAGATATCATCGTTAGGCCGGGAGGGTTGGAGTCGAATGAATCATCTGGATAACAACAACCACCTGGATTTTTCGGTGCTGGATGATGATAACACTCTTAATAATGAATTATTCGGTGCAGGAACAACACCAACAACAACAACAAACACTACGGTGGAAGAAAGCATGCAGACCAAACAGATGCGTATTTTTTTGCGCTTGTTGATGAGCATGGCCACCATCTTTATCATGAGGATTTTATTTTCCACATGGATCGTGAATACGTCGTTAAATATCATTATTCCAGGAGTAATGAAAAGTGTGGGTGCGAACATGGCCATGTTCCGACCGATCACCTTTTCGACATCGATTTCGATTGTTCTTTTGGTGTTTGTACTGTTCCCCAGCAAGGTTTGATTGGATAAATGAAGGAAATAGAATATTTTATTTTTTGGATTATAAATTATTCCTTCTTTCATTCATGACGGTGGTGGTACACGTCACCTCTTGTCTGAACACTGCGCTCCAGGATATTATGGGTTCGGCCTATCTCCACCGTTTGATGACCATGGCGAATGCCCGGGACGAATGTGTATTCAAATACGGACCGAATGCCGATCCCCGACTCCTTCTTTATCGACACGTGGAAACCCTCGAAGCAGATCCGGATCTTTTGCAGGAATGCCAGCGTATCCTTCAAAAGACCGTCGACAAACTGGAATCAGAGTACAGCATTCCATTGTTTGCCCGGAGAATATCCTTTAACATTGTCTATTTGCAGCGGTGCGAACAACACAAGGCCATGGAAATGGGTGCCAACTTTACATTGGGCACGACCATGTTTTTACGGCCCATCACCACCGAGGTTGAGTATTGGAAACGCAACGTGGCCCACGAGGGGGTTCATATACTTCAGCGAATGTTTCCTGCGTCATTCCATTCGTATTATTTGCAAAGGTATGAAACCCGTGTGGTGGATATAAAGGTTGTGGACAGGATTTTCCGAAACCAGAATGAGATCTTGATTGATAATCCGGATTGCTCCATTACGGATAGTACACAGTACCGCGTCGGTAAAGAGGGTCTGATTGTATTTTATACACGGGATCTACAAAAAGCATTATTCAATGGATATACCGGTGAATTTCTTGGGTGGAAGGAAATGTTCAACGACCTTCATCACCCCCATGAGATGTTCGCGGAGGAAGTGGAACAGTTTTGATAGTATTGATAGATATCAATATCTAATTGCAATTTGAATGAAATGATTAACATTCGCAGGATCGATTGAATTCAAAAATACTTCATCATTATCAAAAGGACTTTTATGTTGAACACTGGTATTATTGCAAAAAACAAAATCACCCGGATGGTACACTTGTTTTATTGCCTCTCCCAGCCCAGATGAACCATCCCTTGCTTTGTAATCATAGTGTCGAAATTTAGTAACTCCTTGAACTTTGGACCCTGTTTGAGTAGAAGGAGGAATTAACCAGAATGCAATCAATTGTACTTTACCACTATCTTTATGCCAATCATTTCCCCTTTTTTTAGTTATTCGGTCCTCTTTATTTATAGCATTTATCAATATACTTATTTGAGTACGTTTGAATTTGCCGCCCACAATTTTAGCAATCCATTCAAACATTTCTTGACTAAAAACAATTTTTCCAAGTTCTGTAAAAAATTTGTTTAGAAATTGCATAACATCAGGATCATACTTATTTCCATAAAATTGTGAATACTTTTTACCCGTAAAAGAACCACTACCGAAATAACCGTCAATTTTCTGACCTTCAATAAGTTCTTTTGCTTTTTGGAGAAGCGATTTTCCATCTTCAAAAGAATTTTCATCACAACCAAAATTTTTTATGATTCGTACATGATCATTGATACGAGGGATGAATTTTATTCTTGTGCTATCTGATGGACTGACCGAAGTCTGGGGTGAGACCGCTGTAGACGTACGATTATCATCTTGAGGTAATGGTATGGGTTTACTATTTGGACGGTAGTTAAATAAGTAATAACATATGAGTATAATTGCAACAATGAACAAACAACAGAATAAAATATTATCGAACAGGTACAATTTGAGGTAAGGGAAGAGGAGAGGGGGAGGAGATGGGGGAGAGGGGAGAAGATTGGGGGAGGTTGGAAGTGTTGTTGGTAAGGTTTGATAGGCGTTTAATGGAGATAATGAGACATGGTTAGACGGATCAATGGAAGAAGTGTAATGATTGATTGACGGTGTTGATGTTGACTGAAAATATTGATTTTGCATTATTGTTCAAATTCTTTTTTTAACTGAGAAAAAAAAAGAATTTTTTCCTATTGACTCACCTTTGTGCGTTGCGCCGCACACCGCGCTTGATCGGATGGGCTCTCGAAGAGACCTCCGATCGACTGTGTCCAGGGTTTCCTGGTGAACACCTGACCACTTTCCAAAAACACCCGAAAAACCCTGGACACAGTCCGTCGGTGCTCTCGTCCGAGAGCCCTCCGTCCCCCCGCCACCTGGGGTATTTAAAGACATGATGATGGGTTTGTTTATTTTTTTAAATACTGTGCGTTGCGCCGCACACCGCGCTTGATCGGTAGGGGACGGCGGGGGGAGAGAGGGCTCCGCAAGGAGCACCGATCGACTGTGTCCAGGGTTTCCTGTTGAACACCCGATATTAAACCATCACCCATCACCCATCCGATCGACTGTGTCCAGGGTTTCCAAGTGAACACCCGAGGAAGCGCGGTGTCCGCCGCAAGGGGTTCCTTGTCTGGATCACCAACCATCACCGATGAATTGTGACCAAGTTTTCATGGATGGATTCATTCATTATATTCATTATATTCATTAGGTAGTTTATTATTAAAAAAAATCTCGAGTTGAAAAATGAAATGAAACGTCCGTTACTTATTGAATTTTATATTCAAATTCAATATTCAACATGGAAGAAGATATATTCCAAGTTTCGGACGAACCCGATTATCTGGAAGAATTAGAGATTATGAAGTCTCGTGGATTTCTTCCCTATGTAGTCTATGCCTATCGGATCAAACAACTGCTGGATCGTCTCCGAATCCCGTTTTTTATCCGTGGATCCGCCGGTAGTTCGGTCGTTCTCTACCGTCTCGGGTTAACAACGGTGGATCCACGGAGTTATGGCGCGGTTCGTGAACGGTTTATTCATTCGCAACGAGAACAAATGGGCGATATTGATTTCGATCTACCGTCTGGATCGCGTCCGTTATTGTTTCGGCATTTACAAGGTCTTTTTGGAAACGATAAAATCGTGTGTCGAATTTCCAACCATGTCTTTTTCAAGGAAAAAAGTGCGTTGCGACATTCCTTGCGAAACGATTATTTGTATCGAAAGAAAATTTCTTCCGAGGCTTTGGAAAAAAAGTGTGAGGAATTTCCGGGATGTTTTCAGAAAACAACGGAATATGTCGGTCAGTTTCATCATTATTCCAAACACGTGGGTGGAATATGCATTGTGACACCCGATACCTTCAAAACCAATCGTTGTGGTAGTGGTGACGGGTTGTTACCTCAAATCCGGTGGAATAAACAGGAGGTAGAACGTCAAGGTATGATCAAGATTGATTTACTGAGTAACAATGCGCTTCAGATACTTTCGGAAATGGATCCGCAATTTGTGTTCAAACCACCGGAAGAAGAGGACGAGCGCGTGATGGATTTATTTCGTCGTGCGGATACATTGGGCATCTTTTATGCCGAATCTCCCATGATGCGTGAATGTTTGCGTAAATACCGTCCGAAGAATATCCTGGATCTTGCGATTTGTTTTGCGGTGATTCGACCGAGTAACAAGACATTGCGTCAAGAAATCTTTCGGCTTCGGTCCAAGAAGAGTCAGAGTCATTATATATTTGATGATGATGTGATCCAGGGGATTGCGTTAACACGGGACTTGCCGTTGAGTGAAGCCGATACGGTGAGAAGAGAGATTATGAAAAAACAAAGAAAAGGAGAGGCCGTCCCGTTTTGGGTGAAGAAGAATGGAAAGCTGACGTACTGTCATTTGTACGGGTTTTGCAAATCCCACGCAATGCATTACGCGATCCTCATGTACTGGACCGCGTATTATAAAGTCCATCATATGGAGACATTTTACAGGGTGCTGTTTTCAAGTTTGTGTCGGTACCCGAGGAGTTACCGAAAATGGGTTTATGCGATGGATTGTATTCAACACGGTTTTTCCATATCTCCAATTTATCGCGGTCTCCATAAAAAACAAAGATGGCACGTCGATCGGTCGAAAAAAAGGTTCGCCTGCGATGGGCACAAGAGCCAAACGTTTTTCAAACCCCTTTCGGTCGCCCAACAGATCCAACAATTTGATTTTTTTAGCGGTTGTCTACAAGAGATCCCCGATGGACAATTCGCATTACAACGAGGATGTTATAGGAGTTGTTGGTGCGCCGAAAGGAAGGAATTGGTGGATATCATTTATTAAATAGTGATTATCACAAACTAAAGAAAATTGATCCCTGTATATAACATAACAGGTGAAAAATTAAGAATGTTCAAACTTCGTACGAAACCACCCCAGTTTACCGCGGGAAAGACAGAGGATACTCTGTGCGACCTGACCCAAAGGTACCTATTGAATAATTCGGGCGAGGAGGAGGATTATCATTTGATCGATATCATCGTCACGAATAAAAGTTTGCCGGAGACGGAGCAGTGGAAATTTCGGACGGATAAAAAGTTTACCAAATTCACCAATAGAAATATTACGATTGACATCTTGTCGAGCAAAAGCGATGACTACAAGAACATGAGCGACTACATTCTCAATATTTTGAGGGCAAAAAACAAGGAAGAACTTCCCAATATTTTGATCCTTTGTTATCACAAGAAACGAGTATGCGATGATTTGATAGAACTCTTTGAAACCTTTGGGGGAGAAAATTATATGAAGATCACGAGTCAACTAAAGTTTCATATTTCTTTCGACGAACCCGATGCCAATCTCGGTGTGACCAAAACATTTATCAAAAAGGTGAAACGATTCATCGAAAGAAAATTAATCATTGGAATCCTGTTTGTGACGGCCACTCCGGTGAACGAGTTTTGGAAGATGTTGGATGAGAGTGGTATCCAAACGTTGCTGAACATGAACCACAACAACACGCAGGACTTTGATGAAGAATTGAAGAATTACATGTCGTTCAAAGAACACCAAATACTTTTATATCCTCACAAAACAAATAACCCGCTCGATTACATTATAAAGGCGTTTAACGCAGAAGCTAAAACAACAAAGAAGCTCATCGATGAGAGTCATCGAAAGATTGTGTTTGCACCAGCCCATTTGTTTACCGATACCGAAGGAGTGGGTAGTCACGCTGAAGTCACCAATTACTTCTTGGGCAAGGGCTACTGTGTCTTTTTGATGAATGGGAAATTTAAAGGATTTATTTATCCTGACAACACGGCGGTTGAATTAACGAAATTCAACGCGATGCACAATATCCACGACGAGCTCAGGGTCAGTCTGGTTCGATGGAATGAACTCCACCCCAAAATGAACCTTGTTATCACCGGTTACTGGGTGATTGAACGTGGCATCACTTTCAACACCATAGGGTTTAACTTTACGGATATGATTTTATCGAACTATCATTTACACCGTCGGACATTTAAAACGCCCACTTTATAATTTTTTAGTTTATAAAATGGCTCATAAATCATCTGATCTTAAACTTACCGCTGTGTTGTTTTTCTTTCGTTGTCTTTCTTACTCTTTGACTGCTCGAACTTTTTTATGCTCAAGACGCTCCCTGTCTCGTTGGGTTGTTCAATATCTTTACACTGGAGATGTAGAACGCAAAATATCCTCTCGTGTCGCTTACAAGGTATATCAAGTATATATAGATTTCATCCTCAATTACCTTCAAAATCATAAAACCGTTTCTACTCCTGAGTTATTGGTTTCTCTCAAGGAGCGTTTTCCTGATGTTGATCTATCTGTGCGACACCTTTATCGTGTTGTTCGTCAGAACAATTTTACTCGAAAGAGAACACGACACGACCATTTCCCTAAAACACGATATAAACAACCTGTTGATAAACAAACAGAGCTGGATCGATTTTACTCTATTGTCAAAGAGTTTCCTCTGGATAAGATTATTTCTATCGATGAAACATCTCTTACCCCTTTTATGTTTAGAAATTATAGTCGCTGTCCTCTTGGAGATCGGTGTATTGAATCTACTGATAATAATATGGTTTTCACTAAGAATACTTTTGTTGGTGCTATTACATCCAAGAAAATCCTTGAGTGGGAATTTTATCCAGAAGGAGCCATGAACACAGACCGATTCTTATCCTTCCTCCAAAAAATTATCTTCAATCATCATATTCGAAATCACCTCTTTATTGTGGATAATGCTGGCGCACATAAGAATAGTCGTGTTCGTCAATTGATCGAATCCTCTGGTAATCATCTCTTATACTGTGTGCCATACAATCCGCAAACATCCGCCATAGAGAATTGGTTTAGTCAGTTCAAATACTACCTTGGAACCTCCAAGACTCGTTCTTATGAAGAACGAAAGCATGATATTATTGATGTTCTTCAAAATAAAATAACATATCAGAATTATCATAATTATTTTCGATATGCCTACGACTTGTCTTCCTACAAAACAAATCAACCTAAACGTCCTTCAACGAGATTATTACCTCCCAAAAGATATAAGACCTAAAGAGATATTGAGTTATATCTAAAGACATGCGACCCAAGAAAGATCTCTATCCACAAGAACAATCCCATATCAAGGACTCTCTTATCAAGATATTAGGGCTTGATGAGAATCCTTCTATCATCCGTTATCATCTTGATCATGATAATCACTTGATCAATCAGGTTATGTCTCTTACTCCTTCCATTCGAAAATATTTCTCCTTCTCCAGTATCACTGGAGTTATGGAGCCTGAGACTCTCCAGCGTCCCTATCTCAGCATCATCAAGAATCTTTTGAAGGATCGATTTATCATTCAGAGTAAGGATATCAAACTCCGTATTTCCGATGGTCGCCGAATCCGCACAACTCAATATTTTTTCATTCCCAAATGATAATGATCTAAAGAAATCCTTTTCTATAAGAAAAAGATTCATGTCCGCTCGCTCCGAGCAAATAAAAACCTCTCGAGCGCCTCGGGTTCCTCCTGACAAGCCCTTTTTCCATTGTATCAAGACGAGCCTTAAGCAAGTCGCTCGGAATCCTCTTGTCATCTCTCGTCTTCAGGATGCCGTCTTGATGTCTAATAAGATTGTTATTCATGCTCTCCTATTTATAAAACTTTATCTGATTGATTGTTATGACCGAAAGATTCCTTTTCCTCTTATCGATAAGCCTTTCGTTGTTGCTGTTATGAAGATCCTCTGTCAGGAACCTTCTTCAGGTCGTCCTCCTTCCTCCAAGACCCAGGATCTCAAAGAAGAATTACGATGTTTCTATTATGCCTATTATGAACCCTTGAAGATGGTCGATCTTCATTATACTCATATGAATACAGTATTGGATTATCTTGCGATTGATGTCATTACCATGTATGAGAACAATATTAAGCTCCATTTTTTTGAATATGTCGAGAGATATGTGAATGTGGAGTGGGATAAAAAATCACAAATGGAGATGTTCAAGACTGAAAAAGAGGAGGATCAGAGTAGGAAGACCAAGGTCTCTAATCTTTGTCAGGAATTACGACGTATCAAGAATGACTTACTCCAGAAGAATCAAGTAAAGACATCAGATACAAAGTATCACGAGTGGATCGATCGAGAAATCAAGGTCTTATTCCCTCAACGTCCCTATCGAGAAGACAATATCTATTACGACATCCAATGTCATCCTCAAGATTACCTACCGTTCATGTTGTATATGATGAGAAAGATAGAAGAAAAAGGGGAGATGATTAATAATGTGTGTCCCTTGAGATCAGAAATCATCCCTAAGCATATTCGTATCGATACGACCTCTCTTGTTCACTTGTGTTTCTCAGAAGAACATGGTCCTAAAGATGAGTATCTCACGAAAGGGAATCTGGTCAAGTATCAGGATGAGATCTGGGGGTTCTTCTTCAAGACTTCCAAGAAATCTTTTCACCTCAAGGAAGATCAAAACTCATTTACCTTTCATCACATGATTGAAACGGACGGAGTGGCGTGTAGCATTGTTCTTATCAGAAAGGATCTTCAGGGGAAGAGCAAGATGAAATTGAAGATTCCGAAGACACCTTCTCAAGAGAAATACATTGATGAATTAGATAAAGAGGAATATGAGGCACTTCATGAGAAAAAGATAGTAGGTATCGACCCAGGGCTTAATGATTTGCTTTACTGTGTGGATAATGATCAGAAGAATGAGATCCACAAGTTTCGATATTCCCAGGACCAACGACGCAAGGAGACCAAACAAAAGAAATATCGTAATCTTCTTCTCCAATGGAAAGAAGAGGTGATCGATGGGAAATCAGTGATCGAATGGGAGACGGAATTGAGCCATTATAATCGAAAGACTCTTGATTTTGGTCGATTCCAAGATTACATTCAGAAGAAGAATGAGATCAATCTCAGATTATCGGATTTCTATCAGCGATATATTCATCGCAAGTTGAAGTTAGGGTCTTTCATCCGGAGACAGATTACAGAATCGAGGATGTTGAGAAGATTTCAAAATATCTTTGGTTCAGGGAAAGAAACGATCATAGCGATTGGGGATTTTGAACAAAGACAGCATCGTAAATTCAAGGAACCGATCAAAGGGAAAGGATTCCGATCCTTATTTCGACGAGCAGGCTACAAAGTGTATATGGTAGATGAATTTAGGACAAGTTGTCGGTGTAATCAATGTGAAGGGGAGTGCGAGACATTCCGATGGTGTAAGAATCCGAAGTTTTGGAGAGAGGGAATAGTGAAGAGACATGGACTGCTACGTTGTAAGAACGGATGTGGGCTGTGGAATCGAGATACGAATGGTGCGATCAATATCTGGAAGAT
>Ga0214919_10001933_pt1 | contig 33270 bp, 29 predicted proteins | sample LL1503_MetaG_FD_177994 | JGI IMG/M metagenome (GOLD analysis project Ga0214919, IMG submission 177994) | Freshwater microbial communities from Lake Lanier, Atlanta, Georgia, United States - LL-1503 | ecosystem: Environmental > Aquatic > Freshwater > Lake | place: USA: Georgia | collected... | reverse complement strand
ATAAAGCCAGCAATTTATTTTTTTCTCTATCCCAGTTACGAATGGTCTCAAAATAGTCAGCTCCCTTTAGTAAAAATAATTGCAGTAGCAACATGGCTTTATGTACACAGAGCGGATATTCAGTTTCAGACAAACAATCGCAAGAAGTGTCAAAAAAACGTTCGTCATTTTTTTGAATAATAACATGATAGGTTTTCCCTTTCTCATCTATCTCTGCAACTACTTTTTCATTTTCACTTTCAATAATATGGGGCCTAACCGATTTCAATGTTTGTTCCGCCTTTTCAAATATAGCTTTTGAACAAAGCATTCGAATCATTTTTAAATCTAAGGTCTTAGTTCTTAATTGAGTATGGGTAGTCTTATAAGAAGCAGGTTTATAATCCAATAAATTCTTGTCTAGTAAATCTTGGATATAGAATAAGGCGGCTGCTTTATGTCGACATACTTCTGATAAATTATAAGGACAGCCACAACGCAAAGACAAAGTAGCGGCGCTTTTAAAATTTTCAATAGTGACTTTATAATAAGTACTATAGCCATCATCTTTGACACGGCAATGAATACTTCCAATTAAAGGATCGAATTTTGCCAACTCAATATTTTTGAGCGCAAAAATTTTCTTGCCTCTACGTATCACTTCTTCAGTGCCGTAGCTATAAATGTGTTTTACTAAATAGGGTAATGCCATAATGGTACAAAAAGCCCTTAAAAAAGGGCAATTTGCAAATGTAAGGCTTTGCTAGCTAATATGGAAGTCTTATTATAATGAATGGGAAAATACTGCGACTAGCCCCTATTTATAAGCGCTCCGTCCTTGAAAATAGGCAAGGAAGGGGCTGTATCCTTGGAAATACAATACAACATGTCCTCTTCTAAACCATAAGCCGCCAATCGGTGCCAATGGGTGACCGTTTTAATATAAGTAGACAAATCATTTTTTTGTTGATTGTATAATTGGTTCGCCATAAAGCTACTATCGCAATGAATATCAAATGAATCTTTAATTTCTTCAATCACGGCACCTGCAAATAAGACATCTTCAATATTAAATCGGTTCTTCCAACCAGAACAACCTAGTATCACAGGAGCATTTTGTTCTTTTAAGTATTCTACCACTTTTGATAAGTTGGGGAAGGACCCTGTAATAATATCTTTCGCGCCTTGCTTTAAGGCAAGATGTAATAATTTAGTTCCATTGGTGGTGGTAATGACTAAAATTTTATTTTCAATAAAATCTCTTGGATATTCTGAAGGAGAATTTCCATAAGACAAACCTGGAATAATTTTTCCATCTCTTTCACCCGCTGTCACGCCTCCTGTTTGCTTACCTACTTCAATACAAAGTTCGGGCGTATCTACAGGAATAATTTTACTCGCTCCATTATATAAGGCAGTGGCCATGGTGGAAGTAGCTCTAAAAACATCTATGATAACTACAATGCTATCTTTTAAATCATATAAGTCTAAAAGCTGAGGAGTTAAAACGGTATGTAAAGAAGGTTTTGTCTTTGCTGCAGTTGTCATAATGCACAAATATACAAAACCTTCATTTTTTATTAAACTAATTCTTTAGCTACCGCATTCTTTTTAGATAAGATCAAAATATCTGAAACAATAATATCGGTACTTACTCTTTTGATAGCATTTTTATCGATATATGCCTTTGTAAGAAGACGCCCTTCTACCGCAATTTCACTGCCTTTGAGTAAATATTTTTCCGCAAATATGGCCAGCTTTGACCAGGCTACTAAACTAAACCACTGGGTTTCATCCACCCATTCTCCTTTGGCATTTTTGTAACGATCATTCACTGCCAAACGCATATTGGCCAATTGACTTTCCTTTAAAATTTTAAATTCCGGATCAGCTCCTAAATGGCCAATGAGTTGAACTTTGTTTTTAATTGCTTTCATACTAATTAATTTGTTAAGACACAAAATTGCAAATAGTAAGAAAACAAAAACACAGTATTTACCCAAATGAAAAAGGGTATAAATAAATCTATAAACTATACAATAGTAAATTATTCTAGTAGAAAAAGGGGAAACTTAATTAATAGAAAAACTATTTTAATTATTAACTAGTAAAAATTAATTAGTTAAAATGTATAAGTATAGTCTGCAACTAAAACAACCTCTTTATTTAAAAGGAAACTTCACCACCTGTGCTTTTACTAAAGTATTTCTAATATCAATATAAATTTCAGTACCTGCTTTAGAAAAATCAGTAGCTACATAGCCCATACCAATGGCCTTGCCTAAACTAGGCGCCTGCGTGCCTGAAGTTACTGAACCTATAAGTTTACCTGATGCATCTTTAATTTCATAATAATGTCTGGGTATACCACGGTCAATCATTTCAAAGCCGACTAATTTTTTAGAAACCCCATTTGTTTTTTGTGCAAGCAAGCTTTCTTTATTCGTAAAATCTTTGGTGAATTTGGTAATCCATCCCAAACCCGCTTCCATAGGACTGGTGGTATCATCAATATCATTTCCGTATAAACAAAAACCCATTTCTAAACGAAGGGTATCGCGGGCTCCTAAACCAATAGGTTGAATACCATCGGCAGCACCTGCTTCAAATATAGCGTCCCAAATTTTATTGGCATTATCATTAATATCTTCAAAATAAATCTCCACCCCACCTGCACCTGTATAACCAGTAGCACTTATAAGTACATTATCAATGCCCAACATTTCTCCTTTAGCAAAACTATAATAAGGCATATTTAATACATCCATACTGGTTAAAGTCTGAATAATTTTTGCAGCCTTCGGACCTTGCACCGCAAGTAGTGCAGTCTTTGCACTTATATTATGCATCTCTACTGCTTTGGTATTATAACTACAAATCCAGTTCCAATCTTTTTCAATATTAGAAGCGTTCACTACTAACATATACACTTTATGCTTCTCTACACAATACACTAATAAATCATCTACAATACCACCTGTAGTGTTCGGCAAGCAACTATACTGCGCCTTACCATCTTCTAAAATAGAGGCATCATTGGTCGTTACTCTTTGAATTAAATCCAAGGCATCGGGGCCTCTTAATATAAACTCACCCATATGGCTTACATCAAATACACCAGCATGGTTTCTTACAGCAGCATGCTCAACATTAATACCTGTATAGCTTATAGGCATATTATAACCAGCAAAAGGCGCCATTTTAGCGCCTAGTGCAATATGTTTATGGGTAAAGGGAGTATTTAAGGCTTCGCTCATTTCAATTAAATTTTCTCAAATATAACCAAAAAAGAAACTGAAAGGAAAGCCTAATGCGTGAATCTGTCTAATACCCACTGTAAGTCGGATAATTTACCAGCTGCCTTGCCTATTTTATTGATATTATCAAAATTAGAATTGCCCACCTTATCTTTTCCAGAAATGCTTACTTTTTCCGTTTTAATTTTTTCTTTTTGTAGTTCCTCTTCTTTTAATTTCTTAATATCATTTTTAATGGCCTCTCTTTCTTCTTTCAATTTTTGTAATTGAATTTCTTTATCTAATTTTTCATCATCCATTTTTTTAATATCATCAGAACGGTCATCAGCATCCATTGGGCTTAAATTTTCCAACCCTGTTTTGGTCATTTTGTATTCAACACCTTTTTCAAATTGATAAGATTCGTTGTCCCAAGGTTCATTCCATTCATCATACCAATTTTCATCATTAGTGATACGATCAATGGTGCCCATTCTCATGCCTCTTCCATTAATATTTATATTGGTTTGAGACCAACCTTTATTGGTAATTTTGATACGCTTGCCAATAGGAACAGCAATGGTCATTATAATATGTTGGTTTCTAAATTTATCGGTTTTATTAATACCAATACCTCTGTCTAAATATAAGAGACTATCTTGTTGTGTAAGCTCAAAGTTTATTTTATTCGCAAGCTCATTCGCGTTTTGAACCGTCTTACCATTACTTAGCTTCACAATTTTCACTTGAAAACTATCTGTTTTAGATTGTACAATTCTAATGCGTAAATTTCTTACATATACAGTGTCTTCATCAGAGAAACCTTGAAAATCTTCAAATTGATACCAATGATTTTCATAATATTTCATTTTAGGAGCAGCCGTAATTTCTAGATAATCAATTTTGGGATTGGTTAAAGCAATACTTTGCTCAGTAGGTACATTATGTCTAGAGAAACTATTTTGTAAACTACTTAGAAAAAATATAATCATTATCCAACCCACAATCCATAAGGCCCAGAAGCTAGATCTCACCCATACATTTGCTTTTTTAAATCCTGCAATTTTTCTAATTACAGCAGTCACTATTCCTATAATTGGTACCCAAACAAAAAGTAAAATTGCTCCCACTGCGTAGAGTGTTTGTGATCCATCTTCTATTAAGAATTTTTTTAAAGGTAATAAGGCTGTAGCTGCAGCACCTATTCCAAATAGAACAGCTAATAAGGAGATTCCTACAATAGCTAAAATAAAATACACAAAGCCTTTAATGCATACAGTAATAATTCTACCTATAAAATACAATAATCCTTTTCTTTTTTCTGTAGAGCTATAAGCATCTTGATTATTGGTTGTTCCTGTCCCCTCATTGTTAGATTTATTCGCTTCATATGAATTATTCGTTCCTTTATTTCTATTGTATAAATCACTGCCCCAAGATTGTGCTCTTTTACTAAAGCCTTCCATATCATTTTGAATGGTATTTTTAATGCTATTTAAATCTACTTTTTCTCCCACCATTTCTAATTTGTCTGCACTGGTTTTAGCTTCTGGTAAAACCAACCATAAAACAATGTAAATAAAAACAGCCCCTGGACTAAAAGTAATATCTAATAAATTAGGAAAATCGGGCGCATCCCAAAATTGGAATAAATGCATATGTTTAAAATTCACCACAAAACGAATGAATGGAATTAAAAATAAAATTCTCACTATCCAAACCTGAATACCAAAATATTTTGATAGTCCAGCAGCTACTCCCCCAATTACTTTATTATCTATATCTCTAAATAATCTTTTACGCAAACCCCCTACCACTTTAACAGAAGAACTTGATACAGCAATCCATAATATTAAATAAGCTAGAATATTGATGCCAATTAAAAAGAACCATAGAATGCGCACTACCAAAGGCTCTATGCCAAAGTAGTTCGCAATACCGCTACAAACACCGCCCAATACTTTGTTATGCTCGTCGCGGTATAATCTTCTAGCAGTATTGTTTGATTCATTATTGGAATAAGATCTATTAATTGTATTTTGAGTACTACTTTGCCCAGATTGACTTGTACTAGCCTCAAAGCCATCTTGCGCTTCGAAGTCGGCAGGACGACCAATGCTCGCAATTATTAAGTCAATATCGCCCACTGCAATACATACCGTTCCTTTTTTCAAACGGTCTTCACATAATTCAGCAATACGACATTCAATGTCATTAATAATTTCATCGCGTCCTTCTTCGTTAGCGAAATAACTACGAAGTGACTCTATATATTGTTTCAATGTTTCATACGCCATTTCTTCTATAGGGAGAATGCGACCTTGAAAATTGATATTGATTACTTTATTCATAAAATATTTTTTAAAATGTAGGTTTAAGAAACTGCTTGATTACTATTTTCAGCAGTATTTGTTTTTTCTTGGATAAGTTGATCCACCGCCGTGGCCATTTCTTTCCAGGTTTGTAATAAAACTTCAAAGGCTGCTTTACCTTCATCGGTCATCACAAAATATTTTCTTGGTGGACCACTGATACTTTCCACCCAACGATAATTTAAAAGGCCTGCATTTTTTAAACGCGTTAACAAAGGATACAAGGTTCCTTCTAGTATATGCAAATTGGCCAGCTTCATTTTCTCAACAATATCACTTGGATAAACCTCCCCTTGTTGAATGATGGACAATATGCAAAACTCCAAAACGCCCTTACGCATCTGACTTTGTGTGTTTTGAATATCCATAAGAATTAATTTGAAACACAAAGCTAGGTATTTTTATAGTACTATGCGATACATAGTACTATAATTTTAATCATAAAAAATACAATACATTGATTTACAATATATTATATAAATAATAATTTTATGAACGAAACTAGGAAAGGATAAATGGTAGCTTAAAAAGCTCTTATTGGACTACTAATAGACCACTAATTCATAGAAGTCTTCCTCTTTTAAATAGCTATTGGCCAGGGCTTTTAATTCCTCAGGACCCACAGAACGCACCACTTTAATGGTATTATAAAAATAGTCTTCCGTTAAATCATTTAATAAATAGGTTTTCCAACGGCTTATAATTTGAAAGGGGCCATCTAAGTCACCTAGTAATGCACCCAACATATAATTTTTAACCAGTTTTAATTCTTCTTCTCCCACAGGTTCTTCTCTTAATTTTTTCATTTCCTTATACACTTCTTCCATAGTAGCTTTACAAACATCCTTACCTGCATCGGTGCTTACCATCCAAGCGCCTGCATGTTTATAGTTTTGTAAATAACTATGTATGCCATAAGTATAGCCTTTGTCTTCTCTAATATTACTCATTAGTCTGGATCCAAAAAATCCTCCAAAAATATTATTCAGCACTTGTGCGGCTGGAAAATCGGGATGATGTCTATTCGGAAAATGTCTGGCTAAACGAATTGAGCCTTGCACTGAAGCTGCATCATTTACAATACTATATTTTTTTTCTGTGGCAGATATAATAGGATGTGCCTGTTCTTTTATATCTTTTTTATTTAAAGGGAGCTGGCCAATATGCTTATTCAGCAAGGCTTCCATCGTAGAGGGGAATTTACCTGCAATAAAAATCACGCATTTCCCATTTAAATAATACTGCTCATAAAAAGAAACAAGGTCTTCTCTATTAATGTCTTTGTAATCTTTTTCTACAGAGTATTTTCCATAAGGATGCTCAAAACCAAATAAATATTCATCAATTAATCTGTTGGCAATAAAATCTCCTTTTTTTAAATTCAGTAGCAACCTTTGAATTTGGTTTTGTTTTAAAATGGCAATTTCTTTTTCAGGAAAACTTGCTTCTGAAATAATTTCTCCCATAATAGGAATGACTTGCTGAAAATGCTTTGACAAACTATGTAAAGTAACGGTCGCTGTTTCGTTGGTACAAGTTCTATTTAAATGTGCTCCGTAAAATTCAAAGGCATCGGTAATCTCAAAAGAGGTTTTGCTACTCGTTCCATTTTTCAATAAAAAATTAGTGGCAGCAGCTACCCAGTTTTTTTGCTCAAAACTATTACCTGCATAAAATACCATATCCACTAGCAATACTTCCTGTGATCCGCCCTCATAGGCATACACTTCTACCCCATTATCTAAGCTAAACTTCTGATAAGGTTTCAATTGAATATTAAAATCAATAGCGTCTTTAATAACAGGTGCTACTATTCTGTCTAGGGCCATGATTTAAGATTTACTATAATAATATAATGTGTTGCGATTACTGTCTTGGAATATTTCTTGCGCTGTATGTTGAATCATAGAAGGCGTTACTTTCTGATACATCGATAATTCTTTGTTCATTAAATCTGCATCTCCTAATAATTCATAATAAGCCAGGCTATGGGCTCTATTCATAATACTCATATCCTCAAAACAAATCACACTCTCTGTTTTATTAATAACTTTCTGCACTTCTTTGGCATCCAGTATTTCATTTTTAATTTTTTCTATTTCTTCTAACACTGCTTTCTCTGCCACTGCCATACTAATGCCCTTCACTAATTTTCCTTCTATCACCAGCAGTCCCGGGTCCACAGTGCCAAAATGATAACAATCAATAGAAGAAAAAATTTGTTTCACTTTTATAAGTTGCTCATATAATCTTGCAGAAGTACCTCCTCCTAAAACTTCTGTAATTAAATCGGTGGCATGATAGCCTTCGTCAAATCTTCCGCCCATATGCCAGGTCATCATCAACATATCCAAAGGCACGTCGGCACGCACATCCATGGTTCTGCTTTTTTCTTGTACAGGCTCCTTAGGTAAATTGCGTACATAAGGTTTACCCGCTTCAATAGGACCAAACCATTTTTGGGCTAATTGTTTAACTTGTTCTGTTTGCACATTACCCGTAACAACTAGTATTGCATTATTGGGACGATAGAATTGAAAGAAAAAATCTTTTACATCTTCCATCGTAGCATCTTCCACATGCTGTAGTGAAGCACCAATAGTCATCCAACGATAAGGATGTTTAGTATAAGCCAGGCTACGCATTTTATGCCAAGCATCGCCATATGGTTTATTAATATAGTGTTCCTTAAACTCTTCACAAACTACCTTGCGTTGTACTTCTAAACTTTTTTTACTAAAAGCCAGGGACAACATTCTATCACTTTCTAACCAAAAAGCAGTTTCAATATTTTCTGCCGGTATTTGACAATAATAATTCGTTAAGTCATTGGTGGTATAAGCATTGTTCTCTCCGCCCGCTCTTTGTAAGGGCTCGTCATAAACAGGAATATTTACACTACCTCCAAACATTAAATGTTCAAATAAATGCGCGAAACCAGTTTTGTTAGGGTCTTCATCCTTGGCCCCCACATTGTACAAAACATTCACCACGGCCATAGGGGTACTAGTATCTTGGTGCACCAATACTTTTAGGCCGTTGTCTAGTTGAAATTTTTCAAATTGTATCATATAAGACAGCAAAAATACTTAATAACTGCAACAGTTCCTTTTCTATTGCAATGAACCTTGTTTTAACCCTTTCGAAACCCGATAAATTCGATTAACTTTGTGGCCATTAAATACCTAAGCTATGCAGCTGGAATCCTTATACCAAAGAGCCTTGAATTTTGAACACTTAACGAAGGAAGAAGGTATGTTTTTATTTGAAAACGCACCCCTTACTGAATTAAGTCATATTGCCAATGAGTTAAGAAAAAAACAAGTGCCCCATGGCAAGGTAACCTGGCAGATAGATAGAAATTTAAATACCACTAATGTTTGTATTGCGAATTGTAAGTTCTGTAATTTTTACAGAGTGCCCGGACATCCTGAGTCTTATATTACGGATATGGACACCTACCGCAAAAAAATTAAAGAAACTATTGAGTGGGGAGGAGATCAGTTATTATTACAAGGAGGACATCATCCAGAATTAGGCTTGGCTTTTTATACCGATATATTTAGTCAGATTAAAAAAGAATTTCCGACGATTAAATTACATACACTTGGACCCCCAGAGATTGCACATATTGCAAAGCTGGAGAAAATGAGTCATACCGATGTCTTGAAAGCCTTGGTGGCTGCGGGTATGAATTCACTACCTGGTGCGGGTGCAGAAATTTTAGTAGACCGTGTAAGAAAATTAGTGTCTAATGGAAAATGTGGCGCAGACGAATGGTTGGACGTCATGGCTGCAGCACATCAATTAAATATTACCACTAGTGCCACTATGATGTTTGGTCATGTGGAAACCTTAGAAGAAAGATTTATTCACTTAGTGCGTATTCGTGAAGTACAAGATAGAAAACCAAAAGACGCTAAAGGATTTTTAGCCTTCATTCCTTGGACCTTCCAAGATGTAGATACCTTACTTACTAAAATTAGAGGGGTACATAATTTAACCACTACAGAAGAATATATAAGAATGATTGCCATTAGTAGAATTATGCTTCCTAATATTAAAAATATTCAAGCAAGTTGGTTAACCGTAGGAAAAGCCACAGCACAAGTTTGTTTGGAAGCAGGCGCCAACGATTTTGGAAGCATTATGCTAGAAGAAAATGTGGTAAGTGCCGCTGGAGCGCCTCACCGCTTTACTTATAAGACTATACAGGAAGCTATTAAAGAAGCAGGTTTTGAGCCTCAGTTAAGAGACCAACAATACGAATGGAGAACCTTGCCTACCGCTATCCAAGAGCAAATCATAAACTATTAGTAAGTAAGCGCTTAGCAGCCCTTTAGCCGAAAATATTTTCAATTAAAACAAGCCTTTGACTGTAACATTTAGGTCAATGGCTCGTTTAATGCTAGTAGAACCTTCTTTTTATACATGACCAACTTCGCATGACCGATTTAGAATTCAATATTTGTGTAGATGATTACTCCGATGGGGTGTACCGCTTTATACTAAAAATTAGTAAAAATAAAGAGGACGCCAAAGATATTGTACAAACTGCTTTTGAGAAATTATGGGTGAATAGAGAAAAAGTGGAAACCCTGAAAGCCAAGTCCTATTTATTTACAGTGGCCTATCATTTAATGATTGACCAACTTAGAAAAGAGACTAAGATAATTATGACAGATAGCTTTGATGAAACTACTCAAACAGTGTCTCAAGGCAGTTCAGAATTAAAGCAATTATTAATGCAAGCCATTAATAATTTAAATCCCACGCAGAAGTCATTAATTCTTTTAAAAGATTATGAAGGTTATTCTTACCAAGAAATTGGAGAGATTATGCAATTGTCTGAATCACAAGTAAAAGTGTATTTGCACAGGGCCCGATTAATTTTAAAAAATAAATTAACTCATGTAGAAAAAATGAGTGCTTAATAAAATGATAAACAAAAACAACTACGAAACTTTTTTCATGTCTTATATAGACAATGAATTAAATGCTGCCGAAAGAGCGGCCGTAGAAGCCTTTGTCTTATCCGATTCGAAATACGCAGCGGAGCTTGCTATTTTTGAAAAAACAAAACTACAGGCTACAAGTATGGAGGGTATTGAGATGGAGGATAAAATATTTTTATACCGATTCCCAGAAATGCAGGCCAGCCTAGATACCGATTTTAAAAAATCATTGTATAAAAAGCAAGCCCCTGTTCGTAAAGTATTATTTACACCTAATTTAATAAGGGCTTCTATTGCTATTGCGGCACTACTTATTTTATTTATAGGTGTTCAGTTTTATAAATCGGAAGTGCCTATTAAAGAAAAGGCAGTTTTTGCTAATGCCAATAGCCTTCTATCTACTGAGGATAATACTTTATCTAAGGCCAATACCGAAGTTTTAATTCAAAATGAAAATAGTAATTCAGCTACTACCAATAGCCTAGCCTTGAATAGAAAAATTATTAAAGCAGAAATAAGCAAAAACAGTATTGCAAAAACTAATACTGCCAATAATACTATACCTGCTAAAGAGGAGCAAACCCTTAGAATTAATGATATAAATAATAATATAACAAGTCCAATAAATACAAGCACTGTATCTACTGAGCCTGTTAGCGAATTTGCCGCTGATACTAAACTTAATGAAAAAGAGTTAAGTACAAATACCACAGAAGCCGAACCCAACGAAACAGCGAAAAAAAATCGAATGACCCCTACAGTATATAAAGAAATTGATATAGAAGAAGATGACAGAACCATTAATATTGGTCTGCTAGAAATAGATGGCTCGGCCTTTAGGGGAATCACAAGAAGAGTTTCAGCTCTTTTAAAAAGAAATAAATTAGAAAAAGAAAAATAAATATGAAAAAAACAATTACAACATTAACAGCTTGCTTTTTAATGGCCTTCAGCTTTTCAGCTTTGGCACAAAACGATAGTTCAAGAACTAATTACAAAATAGTATCAGATAGTAGTTACAGAGCAAATGATACCATTACTATTGGCAATATGATTATTGTAAAAAAACAAGGCTACCAAAATGATAGTAAAAACATAAATAAACATAATGGTACCATTGCTATTGGCAATGTGGTTATTTTGAAAAAACAAAACAATGAAAATTACAATTATAATAGAAGAAGAAACAGACTTTATGGTACTACCATTAATATTACCAATGGTAAAATCACAAAGGATACTTTCTTGTCTGTAAATGAGGATACTGTAAAACTAGGTAGACTAAATATCATTAAATCACAAGACAGTAGCCATAAAAAAGACTGGGAATCGATGGTGGAAGATGGCGACTTTGATAATACCCATATTACCATTGAACGCGCTCCAAAAAAATTAAAAAATGTAACTACTAAATGGTTTGATATTGATTTAGGTTATGCCAATTATAGAGACGAAACAGTAGACATTGCTTATTTAATATTGTATCCAGGCCTACCTTACAACCTGCCTTACAATAAGTATTGGGTGAATTCAAATAGCTTAAAATTAGACAACAGAAAATCAAGCAATTTTAATATTTGGATTGTACAGCAAAAATTAAATTTATACCAACATAAAATAAACTTAAAATACGGAGTAGGCTTTGAAATGTTCAATTTCAGATTCGAACAACCCGTTAGTTTTAGAAGTGAACCGGGCAAAACAGTATTCATGGACGATGTTAATTTTACAAAAAATAAACTATTCGTCAAATACTTAACAGTACCTGTTCAATTAAACTTTCAACCTAACCCCTATAGCCGTAAAGGTTTTTATGCAAGTATTGGTTTAAGTGCAGGTTATTTAGTTGACTCAAGAAACAAACAAATTAGTGCAGAAAGAGGCAAACAAAAATATGATGGTAATTTCGACTTGAATAACTGGAGATTTGCAACCATTGGTGAATTAGGCATTGGCGGCATCAGACTTTATGGCTCTTATGGTTCTATTAATTTATTTGATAAAAATCAAACTCATTTTTCTTTCTTCCCTTATGCAGTTGGTTTAAGATTTAGTAATTTTTAAAAAATAGTCCCCCTTATAAAAAATCGTTGATTTGGTTTTGTTGAATTTTGATGAAAAAAAAAGCCCCCCGATACATCGGAGGGCTTTTTAATTATATAAACAATTAGCTAAACTATTATAAAATTTTACACTAAATTTTCAGCACCAAAATATGGTTGCAACACCTTCGGAAGTGCAATACCTGCTTCGGTTTGGTAGTTTTCTACTATAGCAGCAAAAATTCTAGGTAGGGCTAAAGAACTTCCATTTAATGAATGTGCAAACTGAATTTTACCAGCGGCATCCTTAAAACGACATTTCATTCTATAAGTTTGATAAGCTTGGAAATTAGAAACGCTACTTACTTCTAGCCATCTCTGTTGTGCTGCACTATACACTTCAAAATCATAAGTAATAGCTGAAGCAAATCCCATATCTCCACCACATAATCTTAAAATACGATATTGCAAACCTAGGCTCATTAATAATTTTTCAACATGCGCTACCATTTCATTTAAAACTTCATCACTTTTATCGGGATGTACAATTTGTATGATTTCTACTTTCTCAAATTGATGTACTCTATTTAATCCACGCACGTCTTTTCCAAAACTTCCTGCCTCTCTTCTAAAACAAGGAGAATAGGCTGTCATTTGAAGTGGCAAATCCGCTTCTTTTAAAACCACATCTCTATAAATATTGGTAACAGGTACTTCTGCTGTTGGAATTAAATAAAAATTATCTGCTGTCGCATGGTACATCTGTCCTTCTTTATCAGGCAGTTGACCAGTGGCAAAAGCAGAAGCTTCATTCACCATAAAGGGCGGTAAATATTCAGTATAGCCTGCAGCAATATTAAAATCTAAAAAATATTGCACCAAGGCTCTTTGAAATTTTGCACCCTTGCCAATATATAAAGGAAAACCACTACCCGTAATTTTAGAACCGGTTTCAAAATCGACTAAATTGTATTTGCAAATTAAATCCCAATGCGCTTGAGCGCCTGCATGTAATTTGGGCGTTTCCCCTGCTTGCTTCACTAGTTCATTCTCTTCAGGCGTTTTTCCTTTGGGCACTAAATCATGTGGCAGGTTAGGAAATTGAACAATGGTATTTTGTAATTGCAATTCCACTTCGGCCATCTTTATTTTAAGGGGATCTAATTGAGTCTTTAAACCCGCCACTTCATTTTTCAAGTTTTCAGCCTGCTCTTTTTCACCCTTGGCCATAAAGCCCCCAATTTCTTTGGAAGCCGCATTCACCTTGGCCTGCATTTCATCAAAAGAAGCTTGTAAATGCTTTCTTTCATCATCTATGGCAATCACCGTATCTACCAAATCCAAATTAGCAAAATGCTTAATAGCCAATTTTTGCTTAGCTATTTCTTTGTTTTGGCGTAAAAAACTCACTTGTAACATCGGGTCAAATTTTAGCAAAGATAATCAAAGCATTGTACTACGCCTAGATATCCCCTACCTTTGCCCCATAAATTGAAAAAAGGATATGGCCTCTATAAATGACGATTTTCAGACCAGGTGGTGGGATTTAGAGAAAAAACTGATGGACCGCTTCGGAAAGAAACCCGACGTTGAATCTATTTTATTTCTCATTGGGCTTCAAGAAACTGGCTTTTTAATAGAAAAAATTAGCAAGGAACAGAAGCAGGACCTCATGCATGTGGCTATATGTAAAATACTTGCAAGCAGTGGCTATTATATACTGGAAGGCCTGGACGAAGAGGGTTGGCCTCATTTTAAGCAATTAAAGGGCCTACCAACCATGGACCTCATAGAACAAGAAGGATTTTTAAAAGACCATATATTACTCTATTTTGAAAACAATAGCTTCTAGCGCATTGTTTTTTTAGTGTTTTTTATGAATCTTTGCATCAATAAAAAATAAACTATGCAATTCCCAGCCGACTTACGTTACACAAAGGACCACGAATGGATTAAATTAGAAGGCAATACTGCCACTATTGGTATTACCGATTTCGCACAAGGCGAACTTGGGGATATTGTATACATTGATATTAATACTGTAGGAAAAATGCTTTCCGCTGAAGCCGTATTTGGAACAGTAGAAGCTGTAAAAACAGTGAGTGATTTATTTTTACCAGTATCGGGTACTATCTTAGAAGTAAACCCTGCTTTAACTGCACAACCCGAATTAGTGAATACCGACCCTTATGGTGCAGGATGGATGGTGAAAGTAACTGTAGTAAATACTGCTGATGTAGAAGCTTTATTAACCAGTGAGGCTTATAGTCAGTTGGTTCATTAATCCATTATGACAAATTCATTTAAAACTTTAGTTTGGGTCATTATAGAATTTGTACTCATATTTATTTTATTGCGCATGCCAGGAAGTGATATACAGGGCTCAAGTTGGATGTCACTTTTATTAAAATTACCTTTTGCAGACAAAGTAGTATATATGGGATTATTTGGAAGCTTAGCCTTATCTATATTTTTTCATTTTGAACAGTTTTCAAATGCTTCCTTCCGGTCAACAAGAACAAAGGCATTGTCATTAATAGTTTGCATTTTATTTGGAATAGGTATGGAATATTACCAAAAATATTTCGTTCCTACAAGAAGCTTTGATCTAATTGATATGTTAGCAGATGCCATAGGAGCCTTAGTAGCCCTGCCTTTTTTTAATTGGGGGAAGCATTATTTACAACCAAAAGCGAAATCAATATAAATGGGTATTGAAAAAGATATACAACAAACGAATTTCAGAAATGAATTTCAAAAAATGGGTATCAATATCATTTATACTGCTAATTGGTTAAATGAAAAGATGGGCCAAATTTTAGCTACAGAAGATATTACCCAACAACAATATAATATTTTAAGAATTTTAAGAGGCAGTGATGCACCTTTAAGTACTTTAAAAATTAGAGAGCGCATGTTAGACAAGATGAGCGATACCAGTAGAATTGTAGACCGCTTAATTGTAAAGGGCCTAGTAGAAAAAACGGCCTGCATAAAAGATAAAAGATTAGTAGATATTACTGTTTCTAAAAAAGGTTTACAATTATTAGAAAAATTAGATAGTTTAAACGACCATATTGATTCTGTATTAAAAGGGGTGAGTGAAAAAGAAGCCCAAGCAATGAATCAGATTTTAGATAAACTTAGAGAGCATAGCAATACTATATAAATTAAATAAGCCACCATGCGTTTTACATTGAGCATCCTATTTATAGGATTTTTTATTTTTACAAAAGCACAACCCGCATTAAACGATAAAAATGTTTTTGAATTTAGAGGCGTATGGGTTGCCACTGTTGAAAATATAGACTGGCCTAGTAAAAGAGGTTTATCGAATCAAACGCAGAAAGAAGAATTTATAGCCATACTAGATAGGCATCAAAAAAATGGTATGAACGCTATTATTATGCAAGTGCGTCCTTCAGGTGATGCGTTTTACCCCTCTACCTTAGAGCCTTGGAGTGAATACCTTATGGGCACGCAGGGCCTACCTCCTAGCCCTTTTTATGACCCATTAGAATTCATGATTAATGAAACGCATAAAAGAGGTATGGAGTTTCATGCATGGATAAATCCTTACCGTGCTGTGTTTAATGTAAAAAAATCAAGTGTAGCGCCAAGTCATATTTCTAAAATACATCCAGAATGGTTTTTAACCTATGGAGATAAAAAATATTTTAACCCAGGCCTTCCTCAAGTATGGCAACACACTAACCGAATTGTAAGAGACTTAGTAAGCAGGTATGATATTGATGCCATTCATATGGATGATTATTTTTATCCCTACCGTATTGCTGGTAAAGAATTCCCCGATGAAAAAACCTATCAACAAAACAGCAGAGGTTTGTCTAAGGAAGATTGGAGAAGAAGTAATTGCGATACTATTGTTAAACAATTATATGCTAGCATTCACCAAATAAAACCAGGTGTGCAGTTTGGTATTAGCCCCTTTGGTATTTGGCGCAATAAGTCAAAAGATACAAGAGGTAGTGAAACCAAGGCAGGTCAAACCAATTACGATGACCTATATGCCGATATATTATTATGGTTAGAAAAAGGTTGGGTAGATTATATAGCGCCTCAAATTTATTGGGAACATGGACATCCACTTGCGAATTACGATACCATTATTGATTGGTGGGACCAAAACAGTTATGGGAAAAATTTATATATTGGTCATGGTATCTATAAAGCAGGCACTAATGCAGCTTGGAAAGATAAAAACGAACTGCCTTATCAAATAAAAAGAGTGCGTGGTTTAAAGCATACTTCTGGTAGCGCTTATTATAGTAGTACTAGCTTAAAAAACAATATAAATAATTGGAACGATAGCTTGCAACAAAACTATTATCAAAAGCCAGCCCTAATGCCTACTATGCCTTGGCTAGTGCAGTATAAAGTAGAAGCACCCCTGGTAAATAAGCAAACAGCGAACAGTTATCAAATACAGGTGAAGTCAATCAGCAGCATTAAACAATATGCCATATTAGAAAGCACGAATAACCAATTTTCGGTAGCTGCTATTCTAATGCCCGATACTAAAATGATAAATCTCAATGCCTTAGGTATTCAGAAAAAAACTAGCACGCAGTACTGGCTAGTTGCTATAGGAAAACAAAATCAATTAAGTAGTATAGTAGCGCTTAACTAATATTAAACTAGTCGTAAACACGCTTCAATAAAGACTGTTCATTGGCTTTAATGATTAATGGAACATGTTCCACTACCGTCATATCATTGTCTAGTCCAAAGGCTTTTTGATCGCTTTGTGATAATTGCTTGATATTAAAGTATACGTCCATAATAAAGTCTTCTCTAATAGATAATTCATTTTCAATAGAGAAGAAACTTTCTATAATCACATAAGTAATATCGGTATGAAAATCTTTACTCTTTAAAGATTCATATTTACTATAAATACCCAATTCCTGAGACTCATTCAATTCCTGCATCACCTTTTTAAAACATAGGTTCACGCGGGGTTGAATTCTAAAGCCTAATTTAAAATCCACACGCATTACTTTGTCATCCACTAATTCTCGAATAGAATATTCCATTCCATAAGGAGAATCGGTTCTGTCAATATGTAAAAACCAATAAATATCGGCGCGTTTTGGTTTTCTATTTAATATAGAATCAATAATACGGTGTTCAATCTCTCTGTGGTTATTGGCCTTAGTTAAATACACCAAGTGTGTTGCATATTTAGGTATATCCTTATCGCTACTTAATTCAGTAAGTGGTTCTAAATAATCTTTCAATTTTACAAAGTCCAAATAACGATTGGTAATTTTTCTTGCTCTATGCCAAATCATCATTACAAAAATCATACTAAAAGAAAATATAAACGTAATCATTGCTTCGTGAATTTTCACCACATTGGCTACAAAAAAGGAGACTTCCACAATGGCAAAAACTAAAATGATAATAGCCACCACCCACTGACTCCATCTTTTCACATTTAACATGTAGAAATTAATTAAAATAGTAGTCATAATCATGGTAACAATAATAGAGAAGCCATAAGCAGCAAGCATGTGTTCACTCTTTCTAAAATAAAGTAGCATGGTCACACAACCTACCCAAAGAATTAAGTTTAAACTAGGAATATAAATTTGACCTTTTTGATCGGTTGGAAACTTTACAGTGACACGTGGCCAAAAGTTTAAACTAATAGCCTCGTTAATTAAAGTAAAAGAACCGCTAATTAAAGCCTGGCTAGCAATAATGGTAGCAATAGTGGCAATACCAATGCCAATTAATAAAAACCAATGGGGCATTATTTCAAAAAATGGGTTCAGGCCATTTGAAGTAGTTCCCACATGATTTAATAACCAAGCACCTTGGCCCATATAACTCATCACTAAGGCAAATTTTACAAACATCCAGCTTACCTGAATATTTTTACGACCGCAATGACCTAGATCGCTATACAAAGCCTCGGCTCCTGTAGTACATAAAAACACTGCACCCAATAACCAAAAACCTTTAGGATAATTGACTAATAAATCAAGTCCATAATAAGGATTCAATGATTTAAGAATAGAGATATTGCCAACTACCTGAATCAATCCTAAAATTAAAATCATGGAAAACCAAAGCAACATAATTGGGCCAAATGCAAATCCAATAATTTTTGTACCAAAGCGTTGAAAGAAAAAAAGTAAAGAGATAATAGTAAGTACAATGCCTACCGTTAAATTGTTGCCAGGAACAATAATTTTTTCCAAGCCTTTAATGCCCGCTAATCCTTCAATAGCGGAAGACACAGAAACGGGCGGTGTAATCATACCATCGGCAAGTAACATGGCTGCACCAACTATAGCGGGTATATATATCCATTTTACATAACGACGAATTAAAGCAAACAAAGAAAAAATACCACCCTCACCACGGTTGTCTGCACGAAGCGTTAAGAAAACATATTTAAAAGTAGTTTGTAAAGTTAAAGTCCAAAAAACACAAGAGATAGCACCGTAAATTAATTGTTCTGAAATTACTTTGTGATTAATGATGGTACTAAATACATACAAAGGAGAGGTTCCAATATCTCCGTAAATAATTCCTAAAGTAACTAATAAGCCTGCAACAGAGAATTTGTGGGTATGCCCATTGGTGGTATGTGCCATGAATCAGAGTAAATTGAGGACAAAGTTTATAAAAATAATAATTAGAAACAGCTTATTAGACTAAGTATTTTAAAAATACTGCCAATTATTTTTACAAAGGCTTATAAATACCCCATTTTGCTTCCACCGCTTTGAAACGAAAATCAAAAATTCCTTGAAGTTGCTTTTTGACCATGACCGCCTGGGCAATATCCCCTAAAAATCCCAAGGGAATTTTATAATGCACAATATCTTCCATTTTAACTCCGCCCTTTACCTCGGTAAAATGGTGTTGATGATGCCACATGGTATAAGGGCCAAAGCGCTGCTCGTCCACAAAATAAGCGCCCTCTTTTACATGTGTAATCTCAGTCATCCAATAAAGTGGTATGCCCAAAAGGGGCTTAACGGTGTATTCTATAATTTGACCCGGGTACATTTTAGCACCATGGTGTTTGCTAATAATGTTAAAACCCATTTTTTCTGGGGTGATTTTAGCAAGATTGGCTGGGCTACTAAAAAAATCCCAGGCTTCTTGAAGGGAAATAGGAATAAACTGCTCGGTATGGAGGCTATATACTTTTGACATACAAATACAACAACACATTGACGTTTTTGTTGTAATAAATTAGCCTAAAGCCATTAATTTTATACTATGATAAATAAGGCCGCCCAATTAAAGGCATTTGAAACCATTTACGAGCACTTGAATGCCCAACAAAAACTGGCCGTGGACACCATTGATGGTCCTGTGATGGTTATTGCTGGACCAGGTACAGGCAAGACCCAGATACTGGGCGCGCGCATTGGTAAAATACTTTTAGAAACAGATACCGCTCCTGAAAACATATTATGTTTAACCTATACGGATGCAGGGGCCATTGCCATGCGCAAAAGATTAGTGGGTTTTATAGGCGCCAGCGCTTATAAAGTGAATATTGCTACTTTCCATTCTTTTTGCAATGATATTATTCAAGATAATTTATACTTATTTGAAAAGCCCAGCCTAGATCCAATTTCTGAATTAGAAAAAATTGAACTACTTAAAAAACTAATTGACCAATTTGATAAAAACAACCCCTTAAAAAGGTATCGTGGCGATGTCTATTATGAAATGAATAATCTTAGCAGATTATTTAGTGCGATGAAAAAAGAAGGTTGGACCTCTACTTATTTAGTGGAGCAAATTAACCGCTACATCACAGAGATTCCTACAAGAGACGAATTTATATATAGCAGAAAGTATAAGCAGTTTGAAGCAGGTAGTTTGAAACAAGGACTCGTAGACGCTGCCATGGAAAAAATGGAAAAATTAAAAGCCGCCGTACTTGCTTTTGATGCTTACCAAGCTCTGATGAAGTCGCATAGCAGGTATGATTTTGATGATATGATTAATTGGGTGATTACCGCTTTTAAAGAAAATAAAAACTTACTCGCGCAGTATCAAGAAAAATATTTATACATATTAGTAGATGAATACCAAGACACCAGTGGAACACAGAATGAACTGGTACAATTATTAGTAAACTATTGGGAGCAGCCTAATTTATTTGTGGTGGGTGATGACGATCAAAGTATATTCAGGTTCCAAGGCGCCAATGTTGAAAACATGTTGCACTACCAAAAGCAGTACCATCAAGACATTACCACCATTGTACTTGAAAACAATTATAGGTCTACCCAACCTATTTTAAATGCATCTACTTTATTAATTAATAATAACCAAGAAAGACTCATTAATAAAATGGATGGCCTCTCCAAAAATTTAATTGCTTCTTTACCAGAAAATAAAAATATAGAAATCCTCCCTTCTATACATGCTTACAACGATCCTCAAGAAGAAATGATAGGCATTGCAGAAAAAATTAATCAACTAATACAAACTGGCATAAATCCTAAGGATATAGCTGTTTTATATAAAGAAAATAAATACGGAGAAGAGATTGCGCATTTTTTACAACAAAAAAATATTCCTCTATTTAGTAAAAGAACCGCTAATTTATTTGATCAGGTACTCATTCAACAAATTATTAGAATATTAGACTACTTAGCCTGCGAATGGGATCAGCCTAATGAAGGTGCCAATATATTATTTGAAATTTTACATTTCTCTTGGTGGAAAATTTCTCCAATCACCATTGCTACACTCACCGTAGAAGCAAATCAGTTAAAATATGCACATTCAGAAAATACTTTTAGAAAAGTATTAATTGATAAAACCAAGGAAGTGCAAACTGCTTTATTTAGCGAAGGCGGCATGAGTGAAGTAGCGAAGACCATGCAGGTATTAGAAGATTTAGTGGGTCAGGTAGCCAATGTGACCTTAGTAAATTTAGTAGAACAGATTTTACAAAAAACAGGCATTATTCAAAATGTTTTAACAGGCCCTAATAAAAGCCATGAATTAAATTTAGTGAGTACCTTTTTTGATTTTATTAAAGAAGAAACACATCGTCATCCAAATTTGCATTTAAAAAATTTGGTAGATATGCTAAAACTAATGCGCAAAGAAGATATTCGTTTACCCCTTCCTATTATCACCGGAAGTGAAGCAGGCGTGAATTTATTAACCACCCATGGCAGTAAGGGTTTGGAATTTCAATATGTATTTTTAGCAGGCACCAATGCGCAGTATTGGGAAAAGAAAAGAAGAACGGCTAGCGCTGGCTATACCTTACCTGATACTATATTAAGTAGTTTAGAACACGCCGATGATAAAGAAGAATTAAGAAGATTATTTTATGTAGCTATTACCAGGGCCAAACAATTTTTAACTATTTCCTATAGTCAGTATAAATCAGATGGCAAGGAAGCAGAACCTAGCCAATTTATCATTGAAGTATTGGAAGGCAAAGAAGCGAGTATTCAGAAAATAGAATTACCACAGGATATTAAAACATCTTATAAACTTCTTCGTTTGCAATCGGCACCCATGCCAGAGATTCAACAATTAGAAGATGACTTTATCAATCCTAAGCTTGAAAAGTTTTCAATGAATGTGACTGCATTGAATAATTATTTAAAATGCCCTTTACATTTTTACTACAATAGTTTAATTCGTGTGCCTGCTGGAAAATCGGAGGCCACTACATTTGGTTCAGCCATACACGATGCCTTAAATAAACTCTTTAAGAAAATGCAAGAAGCGGGTAATAATCAATTTCCCGATACGCAAACACTTATTCAAGATTTTAACTATTATATGAATAGGCATAGAGAAGCATTTACAAAAAAAGAGTTCGAGGATAAAACGGAATTAGGAGAAACCGTACTTATCAAATATTATGATAGGTATATAAGCGAATGGAATAGAGTAGTGTCTACAGAATTTCGTATCAATAACATAGTGGTGAAAGAGATTCCTTTAAAAGGCACTATTGATAAAATTGAATTTAATGGGAAGCAAGTAGTAGTGGTCGATTACAAAACAGGCAATATAGAAAACGCAAGAGAAAAATTAAAAGGGCCCAATGAAAAAAATCCTTTAGGAGGAGATTATTGGAGACAGGCCGTTTTTTATAAAATACTTTTAAACCATCACCCAAAAAATTGGGAAGTGACTACCGCTGAATTTGATTTCATTGAACCCAATAAGAAAAAGGAATTTGAAAAAATTGTAGTACCTATCACAGATGCCGATATCACCACCGTAAGTCAGCAAGTACAAATGGTCTGGGGCAAAATACAAGCCAAGGATTTTTACACAGGCTGTGGCAAGGAAGATTGTCATTGGTGTAATTTTGTCAAAACAAACGAATTAGCAGTGGCCCTTCATGAAATAAAAGCGGCCGCCGAATCAGAGGAAGAATAAATCAATTATGTTTGCATTCTATGAGGAAGTTTTCATTACTAAAATTTTTGGTCTTGGCCGGATGGGCGCTTTCAGGCATTTTGCAATTAGAAGGCTGCGCCAATATTGTACCTCCAAGTGGCGGGCCAAGAGATAGTTTGCCTCCTTATTTAATTGCGGCAAGGCCTATTGATTCTGCAACCAATGTGCATCCTAAAGAAATTTTAGTAGGCTTTAACGAATACATTACCACTACTTCTATTCAAGAAAACCTAATCATCTCTCCTACTTTAAAAAACATACCGCTCATTGATGCTCGTTTAAATAGTATTAGAATAAGAATTGCCGATACCTTATTAGACAATACCACTTATAGCATTCAATTTGGAAATGCCATTAAAGATGTCAATGAAGGAAATATCTTAAAAAACTTTACCTATGTATTTAGCACTGGGGATCGTTTAGATACCGGAAAAATAAATGGCAAAGTGCTACTTGCAGAAAATGGAAGAGTAGACAGTAGTTTAGTGGTGGTGCTTCACCCTTCTGAAAAAGATTCAGCTATTTTTAAAGAGCGCCCTAATTATTATACCAAATTAAATGGTAAAGGACAATTCGGTTTCAATTTTTTACCAAAGGGCAGCTACAATATTTTTGTACTGCCTAACGATTACACAAAAAAATACGACGATAGCACCAAATTGTTTGCATTTTTAGATAGCGCTATTCGAATTGAAACCACAAAAGACTCCCTTCAACTCTATGCTTTTCAAGGAGCCAAAAAGCCAGAAAAAAGAAAATCAAGTACCACTATTAAAACAACTAAAAAAACAGGGCCTGTTTTAAAATACAGCAAAGACTTTGACGGAAGCGAACAAGATATTTTACACCCCTTGCATTTAACCTTCGAAACACCCATTCATTTTAATGATAGCTTCTCTATTACATTATGTGATACTTTCAATACAAAATTAGAAGGAGCAAGTATACGTATTGATACCGCACATCCTGAAACCATCACAGTTGCTTATCCTTGGAAATTTTCCACCAAGTACCGATTAATCATTCCTCAAGCTTCTATAAAAGATTCTATAAATAATATTTTAGTAAAAACAGATACCATTAAATTCATTACCAAAAGTGAAGAGGCTTATAATAGTGCAGTCATTAGAATTAAGGGTTTTGAAAATTTAAAAAATCCAATACTGCAATTTACTCAAGACGATAAAATAAAATTTAGCTATTCTATTACTAGCGCGCTCATTGATATTGATAGGTTACCCCTTGGAGAATATGCTCTTAGATTATTAATAGATAATAACAATAACGGCAAATGGGATACTGGCACTTTTTATGGCAAGAAAAAACAACAACCAGAAATAGTGAAATGGTTCCCTACGCCTCTAAATATTAGAGCCAATTGGGACAATGAAATAAATTTGATTTTAAATAAGTAATTTTATAGCCACTTTAACAATATGCAATTACCTTCTACTTTATTAGAAAACGCAGTGGCCGAATTTGCCAAGCTACCAGGCATTGGTAAAAAAACAGCACTAAGATTGGTATTGCATTTATTAAAACAAGAGCAGGACGTAACGAATAATTTTAGCGAGGTGCTAAAAAAAATGCGAAAGGAAATTCAATTCTGTCAGAAATGTTACAATATAAGCGATGGAACTATTTGTTCTATTTGTGCCAATTCAGGTAGACAAAAAAATACCATTTGTGTAGTGGAAAATATTAGAGACGTCATAGCAATAGAAAACACACAACAATTTAATGGCACTTATCATGTACTAGGTGGTATTATCTCTCCATTAGATGGTATTGGCCCTGAGCAATTAACTATTGAAGCACTCATTGAAAGAGTCAAAAAAGATAAAGTAACAGAGCTAGTTTTTGCATTGAATCCTAATATTCAAGGCGATACCACTATTTATTATATTCAAAAAAAGCTAGGGCCAAGCACTTGTATGATTACCACTATTGCAAGAGGTATTGCCTTTGGTGGTGAATTAGAATATGCCGATGAAATGACACTAGGAAAGAGTATTTCCAACCGCCAACCTATACACCAGTATATAAAATAGACAAATTGAGTAGAAATCAATAATTTTGATGTTCAAACATTAAGCATGAAAGCTATTTTCGTTTTATTATTTGCCATTATAGTAAGTAGCAATAGCTGGGCACAGAAAAATTATAGCACTAGCAATGCAGAAGTTCATTTTATAGCGGTGGACGATAACGATATTGACGCGGTGAATAAAAATGTAGTGAGCCGTCTACAAGCCAATGGTGATTTAAGTTTCATCATGCTTATCAAAGATTTTACATTTGAAATGGAAGGCATGCAGAAACATTTCAATGAAGAATATTTAGAAAGTGATCAATTTCCTCGTGCCTTTTTTAATGGCAAAATCACCAATTTTTCAAGCGTCAATTTTGCAAAAGATGGCAGGTACCCTATCACAGTGGTTGGTTCCATGCAAGTACATGGAGTAAATAAAGCTATGCAAACAAGCGGCATGCTTGAAATTAAAAATGGTATGGCTACCGCCACTGCAAAGTTTACTGTTACCTTAAAAGACTTTAAAATTGGTGGCATTCTCATTAAAATGGTAGCCGATAAAATCAATGTCGATATTAAAGCTGCCTACTAATAAATAAGAATAACCAAGCTATATTGTTTAAAAGGCCATTATTTGGCTGTAAAGCAATAGTGTATTAACTTTGCACCGCATTGCAGGCGGATTTGTTTATTGTTCAACCTGCTTTCCGAAAGGGAAAAAAAGAACTAATAAACGATACTATTTATATCCTCCACTTTTTAATAGTATTATTAGTTGCTCTATTTTCTTTTGGATATATGCATAAAAATTTATTTATGTCAATTCAAGAGACGCTCAAAAAAAGAATATTGGTAATTGATGGTGCCATGGGTACCATGATTCAGCGCCATAAATTAACGGAAGCCGATTACAGAGGAATAAGGTTTGCCGATTGGCCTTCTGATCTTAAAGGTAATAACGACTTATTATGCATTACACAGCCCGCCATTATTACAGGAATTCATTTACAATATTTAGAAGCAGGTGCCGATATTATTGAAACCAATACTTTCAGTAGTACTTCTATTGCCATGGCCGATTATGATATGCAATCATTGGCTTATGAATTAAATGTGGCAGCTGCTAAATGTGTGCAAGAAGCCATTAAGCAATACAAATCAAAACATCCTAACACCACAGAAAAATATATTGCAGGTTCTATTGGACCTTTAAATAAAACTTTAAGCTTATCACCCGATGTAAACAATCCTGGTTTTCGCGCAGTTACATTTGATGAAGTAGTAACTGCTTATACAGAACAAATTAAGGGATTAGTAGACGGAGGCATAGATGTGATTTTAATTGAAACCATTTTTGATACTTTGAATGCAAAGGCCGCCATATTCGCAGTGAAAGAATATTTTAGAAAAGAAGGTAAGCCTGAATTACCCATGATGATAAGTGGTACCATTACCGATGCATCGGGTAGGACCTTAAGTGGTCAAACCTTATCGGCCTTCTACACTTCTATTGCGCATGCTAAACCTTTAAGTGTAGGTTTAAACTGTGCTTTAGGGGCACAAGAAATGAGAAGTCATATTGAAGAGCTTTCTCAAATCGCATCTTGTTATACATCGGCCTATCCCAATGCAGGACTGCCGAATGCCATGGGAGAATATGATGAAGAACCCCATCAAACAGCACATTTTATTGAAGAGTGGGCGAAAAATAAATTTGTAAATATTGTTGGTGGCTGTTGCGGTACTACCCCTGACCATATCAAACATATGACAGACAATGTAAAAAATATCATACCCCGTTCCCTTCCTATTCTAGACCCAACTATTTAAATTATGAGTGAAGAAATAATACATATCAAACCTTATTTAAGATTAGCAGGACTAGAACCTTTAATTATTCGTCCTGAAACGAATTTTGTAAACGTAGGGGAAAGAACCAATGTAACAGGATCTAAAAAATTTGCAAGACTTATTCGCGAGAACCAATATGAAGAGGCCTTGTCTGTTGCAAGACAACAAGTAGAAAGTGGTGCACAAATTATTGATGTGAACATGGACGACGCTTTACTAGAAGGTGTGAAAGCCATGACTACTTTTTTAAACTTAGTACAAAGCGAACCCGATATTGCCAAGATCCCTATCATGATTGATAGTTCTAAATTTGAAATTATTGAAGCGGGTTTAAAATGTGTGCAAGGAAAATGTATTGTGAACTCTATTTCCATGAAGGAAGGAGAAGCCAAGTTTATTGAACAAGCACATATCTGTAAGGCATTTGGTGCGGCTGTCATTGTAATGGCTTTTGATGAAGTAGGACAAGCCGATACCAAGGACCGTAAAATAGAAATTTGTGCGCGCGCGTATAAAATATTAGTAGAACAAGTAGGTTTCGATCCTCAAGATATTATTTTCGATCCAAATATTTTTGCAGTAGCCACAGGTATTGAAGAGCATAATAATTATGCCGTCGATTTTATTGAAGCTACCCGCGTTATTAAGCAACAAATGCCACTTGCTAAAGTAAGTGGTGGTGTATCCAATGTTTCTTTTTCTTTTAGAGGAAACGATGCAGTGCGTGAAGCCATTCATGCTGTATTTTTATTTCATGCAGTGAAAGCAGGTATGGATATGGGTATTGTGAACGCAGGTCAATTGGAAGTATATGATGAAATTGAACCTACCTTAAGAAATTTATGTGAGGATGTTATTTTAAACAGAAACAACGACAACAACGAAGCTACAGAAGCTTTAATTCAATACGCCGATACCGTAAAAGCAAAAGGAAAAGTAGAAGTAAAAAGTGCAGCATGGAGAGAAGGTACGGTGGAAGAAAGATTAGCGCATTCTTTAATTAATGGCATTACCGACTTTATCGATGCAGATACAGAAGAAGCAAGGTTACAATACAGCGAACCATTAGAAGTGATTGAAGGACCACTCATGGCGGGCATGAACCAAGTGGGTGATTTATTTGGATCAGGTAAAATGTTTTTACCACAGGTGGTAAAAAGTGCAAGGGTAATGAAAAAAAGTGTGGCCGTTTTGACTCCTTACATTGAAGCAGAGAAAGAAAGAAAAAAATTAGCTTCCATTAACCCTAATGGTGCGAGCAAGGGACCTGCTAAAATATTACTGGCCACCGTGAAAGGCGATGTGCATGATATTGGAAAAAATATTGTGGGTGTAGTATTAGGCTGTAATGGATATGAAATTATTGATTTAGGCGTAATGGTGCCTGCTGATAAAATTTTAGCAGAAGCACAAAAGCAAGAGGTAGATATTATTGGACTAAGTGGTTTAATTACACCTTCATTAGATGAGATGGTCTATATCGCAAAAGAAATGAAACGCAGAGGCATGACTATTCCACTTATGATTGGTGGTGCTACTACCTCTCGTATGCATACGGCTGTAAAGATTGCACCTGAATATGGAGATGGTGTAATACATGTATTAGACGCTTCAAGAAGTGTAACGGTGGCTGGTTCTTTATTGAGTAAAGAACAAAAAACACCTTTCTTATTAGAATTAGAAAAAGCCTATGCAGGTTTAAAGTCCGATTTTGATAATAAAAAAACAACTAAACAATCACTTAGCTATGCAGATGCTTTACGAAACAAAGCAGTGATTGATTGGGAAAACTTTAAAGTAGTAGCTCCAAGTTTTACAGGTAATAAAGCCATTGAGATCACCGACTTATCGGTACTCGTAGACTATATCGATTGGAAACCCTTTTTCATTGCTTGGGAATTGCATGGAAATTTCCCTGCTATTTTAACAGATAAAGTAGTAGGTGAAGTCGCTTCAAAATTATATGCCGACGCACAAAAACTTTTAACTCAAATTATTGAAGAGAAATGGCTAAGCGCAAAAGGGGCTGTGGGTTTCTGGCCAGCCAGTTCCCATAACGATGATGTAATTGTTGAAAATGGTCAAGAGAAAATTGCCTTGCATTTTTTAAGACAACAAGCTAAAAAAACAGTGGGTCAACCTAATTATTCTTTAGCCGATTTTATTTGTCCCGCCAATGAAAATAAAGAAGATTTTATTGGCGCCTTTGCAGTTACCATTCATGGTATTGAAAAACATATCAGAAAATTTGAAGAAAACTTAGACGATTATAATAAAATTATTTTACAAGCCCTAGCAGACAGACTTGCAGAAGCTTTTGCAGAATATTTACATGCTAAAACTAGAAAAGAATATTGGGGTTATGCTGCAGATGAAACTTTAAATAATGAATCTTTAATAAGTGAACAGTATGTAGGTATTCGTCCTGCACCTGGTTATCCTGCTTGTCCCGACCATACTGAAAAGTATACCTTGTTTAATTTATTAGACGCAGAAAAAAATACGGGTATTAGTTTAACTGAAAGTTTAGCCATGTATCCAGCTTCCAGTGTTTGTGGATGGTATTTTGCTAATCCACAAAGTCAATATTTTGGATTAGGTAAAATTAGTCAGGACCAAGTATTAGATTATACCAATAGAAAGGATAAGCCTTTAGAGTATATCACTAGATGGTTACAACCAGTGATTGACTAATCATAGTTTTCCCTTATACTTTTTCAAATAACCACCATAAACGTTTGCGCGGTTTCACTTTGTAATTCTTGTTTACATATTTACTAATATGTTCCATGGCTTCGTCCACGCTATCGGTGAATAACATAAATTTTTTATCCCCCTCGGCAATAGTGCCCTCTGCAATCATGTGATCCATCCAATGATGAAATGGTTCATAGTATTCTTTGCCCATCACAACAATAGGAAAATCATTAATGACTTTAGTTTGTGCTAAGGTTAAGGTTTCAAAAAATTCATCCTGTGTTCCAAAGCCCCCTGGCATAATAATAAAAGCATAAGAATACTTTACCAACAATACTTTTCTTATGAAAAAAGAACTAAACGTAATAGATGTTTGCGTATAGGGATTCGGCGCTTGTTCGAATGGCAATTTAATATTACAGCCAACGGATGCGCCTCCATTTTCAAAAGCGCCTCTATTGGCAGCTTCCATAATACCAGGACCACCTCCTGTCATGGTGGTAAATCCTAGTTCGGCAATTTTTTTTCCTATTTCTCTAGCCATTTTATAGTAAATATGATGCTCATCAAATCTTGCGGAACCAAAAACAGTCACACTAGGGCCTACAAAATGTAGGGTTCTAAATCCTTTAATAAATTGAACGAAAATTTGAAGGGCAAATAAAAATTCATTCACCCTGGACTTAGGGCCCTCTAAATCATACTGCTTAGAGGCTGGAATAATTCTTTGCTTATCTGTTGATTTCATAAGTTCTTCGAATTTTAACAAATTCTATTATTGAAGTTAGAATAAATATTGAAGCATAGTACTTTAAATAAGCTAAATTTGACATAACATTTTATACGTCTTATGAAGCCATTGATTGTTATTCAATTTCTAGTTTTTTCATTTCTATGCTCCTTTCAAGGATGGTCTCAAAATACTTCAATGCCACTGGTTGTAGTGGAACAAATACAAGCTTATTCTTATTTAAACCCAACAGCTAGTTATTGGCAAATTCCAGCTAATATTAATCCTATTTTAGAAACTTTAGATACAAGTCTTTTTGTCACTTTAAAAATGCAAAGAGATAAAAACTACACTACTAGTACAAAATCACTCACTAAGCTAACTCAGGCAGGTAAAATAAAAATTGATTGGTCTAATAGTATGCAGGTTCCTTATCATGCTTATCTAGAAATATATGAAATGGACCCCCAATTTGCATACCAGAATGATTTAGTCAAATTATCCAAAGAAAAAAAAGACAGTATTCATTCCGTTTGGTTTATCGCCTGTTCAATATTTAATCTAAAGCAAGAGCGTGTTTTTCAAAAAACAATTATGCTAGGTTTTACCCCTATTGAATCCTTGGGAATTGGCTATACCATAAGGTCGGCTGCTAGTATGCCTAATCTAATGTATAATGCCATTACAAAGGCCATGAACTATTTAGACGCGGAGGGAGATGATATAGATTTTATAGATGTCAAAATTCCTGCAGCCTACGCTACCGATAATTATTGGATGCCCTTTGTACACAATATGCCTAGAGTCTTATTTGATACAAGTAAGAAGTTTATTTCTTTTGTAGACAATGCAGGACTGCATGCATTAAGAATGCCTCCAGCTGTTTTGAAAAAGATAAACAACAAGGATAAATCAGAAAACAACCCCTACAAAGACATTGTAGAAATTATAAGAAAAACGAGACCAGTATTTAGTAAAAATGAATACTATCAGGTCATGCAGCCCTTAAGAGATATTAAAAATAATATCGATTATTCTTTAGATTCCTACATTGAATTTAATCTCGAGCCGGTATTCAATGATAATAACCCCAAGTTTGCAATTCAATTTTTATCCGAAGCTACACACCGTATTTTTCAAGATAAAGACAGTATTGGCTATTTTACAGTGAATGATTTTGTGAAAGAAGAAAATAAATTTTATTATCCTGATATAGTTTACAATGGATACGACTCAAGCCATACTGTAAACTTAGGTACCTTATTTGCAAAACAGCCCATCAAACATTCAAGAGTTATTAGTGGTAGTGCAATGCAGCATGAATTTGTCATTCAACTGAATTATGAAAATAATATTACTACCGTACTTATCGATAAAAAAATAGTAATGGCCATTAGTGGAAATAAAAAACCTATACAAATGGTAGAAAAAAGAACTGCCCTGCCTGCATTAGAAAATTTATTATTACTTATTGCTTATGCAGAAATATTTCAACAACCTGGATAAAAGCAAACTAAATAAACAAAATAGTAGATGCGTATTGTAAGTTATAATGTGAACGGAATTAGGGCCGCTATTAAAAAAGGGCTCATTGAATGGCTCACTGAATACCCCGTAGATATTTTTTGCGTGCAAGAAACCAAGGCTACTCAAGACGATATTGAACTTTCTTTATTCACCCAACTAGGCTATCATGTCTCTTGGTTTTCCGCTCAAAAAAAAGGCTATAGTGGTGTTGCTGTTTTTAGTAAAATCAAGCCCGACTTAGTGCAAACAGGTAATGGATTTGAGCTGAGTGATTTTGAGGGCAGGGTGATTAGAGTGGATATTGGGGACATTACTATTGTAAATGCTTATTTCCCCTCTGGAAGTAGTGGCGATGAAAGGCAGACCTATAAATACCAGTGGTTGAAAGAATTTGAAAGCTATATAAAAAAGCTTCAGAAGAAACGCCCTAAAATTATCCTTGCAGGCGACTATAATATTGCACACCAAGAAATAGATATTCATGATCCCAAAGGCAATAAAAAATCTTCTGGTTTTTTACCTGAAGAAAGAGCATGGATGGATTCTTTTTTAGCAGGTGGATGGATAGATAGTTATAGAAAAATAAATCCAACCACCACGGGTGGTTATTCCTGGTGGACACAAAGATTTCCTAGTGTGAGACTCCAAAACAAAGGATGGCGCATTGATTATTTATGCACCACAGAAGCATTAGCAAGTTCCATCAAAGCTGCTACCATCTTACCGATGGTGAAACATAGTGACCACTGCCCTATCGTTTTAGAATTAAAATAAAAATATAAAATTTTTCTACATGAAGGTTTATAATATTAGTTTTCAAATAGATCCTGCTTTGGAATTTCAATGGTTAGAATGGATGAAAAATAATTTTATTCCTCAAATTTTAAGTAGCCAAAGTTTTAGTAATCATAAATTATATCAAATAGCAGTGCAAGCCGACCAATCACCTACTTATACTTTGCAACTTTATTGTGACAACATCGAGCTATGGCAGTCGTACCAACAATTACACGCTTCCACCCATTTACAGGAAGTACAAGTCACCTGGGGTGAAAAATGCTTCTATTTTTGCACCGAAATGCAAATTGTGAATTGAATGTGGATAGATTAAATAGCCGAAACTCAAGGCAGGCTTATATTTCAGCCCATTATCAATGAAACTCAATGCCAGCATAGGTTTCATATGTTTTTCATGGAATACATTATACTAACGAATTCTATGATTTTGCACGAAAACCTTACTATTTAAGGGTTTCAAGGGAAATAGAATAATCAAATTTTGAAAAAAATATTTTTTCAATTGATAAAACCCAATAAATTTGTTACATCGTTTTAAACTTATAAAAAACACATCTATGAACAAAGCAGAATTGATCGCTCACATTGCTGACAATGCAGAGATCGCAAAA
>Ga0214919_10001932_pt1 | contig 33271 bp, 29 predicted proteins | sample LL1503_MetaG_FD_177994 | JGI IMG/M metagenome (GOLD analysis project Ga0214919, IMG submission 177994) | Freshwater microbial communities from Lake Lanier, Atlanta, Georgia, United States - LL-1503 | ecosystem: Environmental > Aquatic > Freshwater > Lake | place: USA: Georgia | collected... | reverse complement strand
CCAACAAATGGCCCGAACCTTCGCCACCCAAAATCCATTGTTGTTTTTCAAGTTCTTCCAGCACATAGCGATCGCCTACTTTGCTACGTACAAATGCGATACCGCGTTTTTGTAAGGCGAGCTCCACTGCCATATTTGTCATCAGGGTGCCCACCACGCCCTGGATTTTTTCTCCTTGACGCAATCTGTCATCGACCATCAAGTACAACAATTCGTCACCATTAAAAAGACGACCACTGGCGTCGACTAACTGCAACCTATCGGCATCGCCATCCAAAGCGATTCCGTAATCTGCTTGATTGGCTTTCACAGCTCTCACCAAAGCATCGGGGTGGGTAGCACCTACTTCATGGTTGATATTCAAACCATCAGGCGCACAGCCAATGGCGATGACTTCAGCTCCCAACTCATGAAAGACTTTTGGAGCGATGTGATAAGCCGCACCATGCGCAGCATCCACAACGATCTTGAGGCCTTTGAGCGTGAGCTCGTTAGAGAAAGTGCTTTTACAAAACTCGATGTAGCGGCCAGCAGCATCGTCAAGCCGTTTTGCTTTGCCTAAATTCGCGGAGTCTGCCCACACGGGGGCTTCATCTAATACGGCTTCGACATCCAATTCCCACGCGTCGCTGAGTTTGGAACCCTGCGCACTGAAGAACTTGATGCCGTTGTCGTCAAAGGGGTTGTGGCTAGCACTGATCACAACACCTAAGCTGGCACGTTGTGCACGCGTTAAGTAGGCAACACCTGGGGTTGGCAAGGGTCCAAGCAAAACAACATTTACACCAGCAGAATTAAATCCTGACTCCAACGCAGACTCCAACATATAGCCTGAAATGCGCGTGTCTTTACCAATCAATACGGTGGGCTTGTCTTCTGTTCTTTTCAGTACGCGACCAACAGCATGCGCCAAACGCAAAACAAAATCAGCGGTGATAGGAGACTGACCTACCCTCCCGCGAATGCCGTCCGTACCAAAATATTTGCGTGTCATGGTTTGTCTGTACTTTCTTGTAGTTTTAGTAATTTTCTTATTGTCGCAAAGTGTCAGGCTTTGTAGCGTGCCGCCAAACAGCCAGTGCCTGCACAGTCGCCTCCACATCGTGCACACGCACTATCTGCGCACCACGCTCCACCGCTAGCAATGCAGCAGCAACGCTAGGTACAAGGCGTTGCCCCACCTCGCAACCCGTTACAGCACCCAAAGATGACTTACGCGACCACCCCACCAGCAAGGGATACCCCAAGGAAGACAGTTGCTTTTGGTGTGAAAGTAATTCGAAATTTTGTGCGACCGTTTTACCGAAACCAACACCAGGGTCTAGGGCAATACGCTCTTTAGAAACCCCAAGTGCGAGCAAAGCCTGAACGCGCTCTTGAAGAAACGCCACAACCTTTGGAGCAACTAAACCTTCCATGGGATGAACCTGCATATCCAGTGGCTGTGCATACATGTGCATCAAACACACACCACACCCACCATGCTTAGCGATCACATCCAAAGCACCCTTTTGACGCAATGCCCATATGTCGTTGATGATGTCTACGCCTGCGTCCAGCACGGCTTGCATCACTTGCGGTTTATAGGTGTCTACAGATATCGGAACGTTCAACCGCACCGCCTCTTTCACCACAGGCAAAATTCTTTGCAATTCTTCTTCTAAAGAAACCTCTTGTGCGCCAGGCCTTGTTGATTCACCGCCAATGTCCAAGATATCAGCACCCTGCTTAAGTAACAGCTCGCAATGCTTCAAAGCTGATGTCAGATTGGCGTGTTGGCTACCGTCAGAAAAAGAGTCTGGGGTGACGTTGACAATACCCATCACATTTGGGGTGGCTAGGTCTATCTCAAAACGTGTGGTTTTCCAAAACATGCGTATGTCCATCAACAAAAACGGGGCCTACGCCCCGTTTATTTGTATTTTTTACTAAAGCGCATTAGGCTGCGTTGGGAGCAGGCTCAATCACTGGAGGTGCACCACCACTGTCAGGTCCAGAAGATGGCGTTTTAGGAGTCCAGTCTTTCGGTGGGCGCGGCTCTTTGCCAGCCATGATGTCGTCAATTTGCTCTTTGTCGATGGTTTCCCATTCCAACAAGGCTTTAGCCATCGTATGCATTTTGTCGGCGTTTTCTTCTATCAAGCTACGCGCTAAGGCGTATTGCATATCAATGATGCGACGCACTTCCATATCGACCTTTTGCATAGTCGCTTCGCTCATAGTGGTTGTTTTGGTAACTGAGCGTCCCAAGAAAACTTCACCTTCGTTTTCCGCATAAACCATAGGTCCCAAGGCATCGGTCATGCCATAGCGTGTGACCATATCGCGAGCGATGGTTGTGGCACGCTCAAAGTCGTTGCTAGCGCCTGTGGTCATTTGATGCATGAAAACTTCTTCAGCAATACGACCACCAAACAACATGCTGATTTGGTTGAGCATGTAATCGCGGTCATAGCTGTAGCGGTCTTTTTCAGGCAGGCTCATCGTCACGCCTAAAGCACGGCCACGCGGAATGATGGTGACTTTGTGGACGGGGTCGCACTTGGGCAGTAATTTACCGATCAATGCATGGCCCGACTCGTGGTACGCCGTATTGCGACGCTCCTCTTCCGGCATAACCATGCTCTTGCGCTCAGGGCCCATCAAGATTTTGTCTTTGGCCTTTTCGAAGTCGACCATTTCAACCACGCGGGCGTTGCGGCGAGCGGCCATCAAGGCGGCTTCGTTACACAAGTTCGCCAAATCAGCACCACTCATTCCAGGTGTACCGCGGGCGATGATGGCGGGAGCCACGTCTTGTCCGATCGGCACTTTACGCATATGCACATTCAAAATTTGCTCACGGCCGCGAATGTCTGGCAAGGTGACATAGACCTGGCGGTCGAAACGGCCAGGACGCAATAAAGCGGAATCCAAAATATCTGGGCGATTGGTGGCAGCCACCACGATCACGCCTAGGTTGGTCTCAAAACCATCCATCTCGACCAACATTTGGTTCAAGGTTTGTTCGCGCTCGTCATTACCGCCGCCTAAACCCGCGCCACGCTGGCGACCCACTGCATCGATCTCGTCGATGAAGATGATGCAAGGTGCATTCTTCTTGGCGTTTTCAAACATGTCACGTACACGGGCTGCTCCCACGCCGACGAACATTTCAACAAAATCTGAACCAGAAATGCTGAAGAAGGGAACTTTGGCTTCGCCAGCAATGCCTTTGGCCAACAAAGTTTTACCGGTTCCAGGAGGGCCTACCAGCAAAAGGCCACGCGGAATACGACCGCCGAGCTTTTGGAAACGTTGGGGGTCTTTTAAGAAATCAACCACTTCTTTGACTTCTTCTTTGGCCTCGTCGCAACCTGCCACATCGGCAAAGGTCACCACGTTGTTGTTTTCGTCGAGCATGCGGGCTTTGCTTTTACCAAAGCTAAAGGCGCCGCCTTTGCCGCCGCCTTGCATTTGGCGCATGAAGTAGACCCAAACACCGATCAACAGCAACATGGGGCCCCAACTCACTAGCAAGGTCATTAGCAATGAACCTTCTTCGCGGGGTTTGACATCGAACTTCACACCGTTAGCGATGAGGTCGCCCACCAAGCCACGGTCGAGATAAGTGGCGGTGGTTTTGATTTTGCGTTCGTCGTTTGTTGTGGCGACAATCTCAGTACCGCCTTGTCCTTCTTGGATGGTGGCGGTTTTGATGCGCTTGGCGCGAACTTCTTCTAAGAATTCGGAGTAACCCAAATATCCAGAGCTCGCACCAGGGCGTGTTTCAAATTGTTTAAATACGGTAAATAGCACTAAAGCGATCACCAACCAAACAGCAACTTTTGAGAACCATTGATTATTCAATGTGGGCTCCGAACAAAAAGAGAAAAGAACAAAAAGCAGATGGGTGCCATTTTAGGCCTTTCAACCCAAGGAAACTCTTTATTTGCAAAAGAGCCACACAGGATCAAGGGTTAGCGATATTTCGGTGTTTTAGGCCGATTCCAACCAAAAACGTCTCACTCGACTTGTCTCGGCTGGCTTTTGGCTTGATGGGTTTGACAGTATGGAAGCTTTCTTTGAACAATTTCACCAATTGGCTATAGCCGCTGCCGTGGAACATTTTGACAACCAAGGCGCCCTCGTCTTTGAGGTGTTTTTGTGAGAATTCCAAGCCCAATTCGACCAAATGGGCGATGCGCGCAGCGTCGGCGGACTCGATTCCAGACAAATTCGGAGCCATGTCTGACACCACCACATCTGCCATACGACCCTGCAAAACAGTTTCCATTTGAGCCAAAACCGATGTCTCGCGAAAGTCTCCATTGATAAACAGGACGCCCTCTACCGGCTCCATAGGCAATATGTCTACTGCAATGATGGTGCCGTTCAAAGCGCCTACGGCCGCCCCTTCGGGTGACAAACGGCGACGCACATACTGGCTCCAAGCGCCAGGTGCGGACCCCAAGTCGACCACCAAATTTCCAGGCTTGATCAAACCCAATTGTTCGTCGATTTCTTTGAGTTTGTAAGCAGCCCGAGCTCGGTAGCCGTCTTTTTTGGCCAATTTGACATAAGGGTCGTTGACATGGTCGTTGAGCCACGATTTATTGACCTTCTTACTTTGTGTTTTTACTTTCAACGAAACCCTTTAAACGAGGGCGGATAATACCGCCATGCCAGCTATACAACTCACGCCTGCACAACGCAAGGCACACCGCTCAGACGCCCACCACTTAGACCCCGTGGTCATGGTTGGCAACGACGGACTCACACCCGCCATTCTCAAAGAAGCCAATATGGCGCTAGACGCCCATGGTTTGATCAAAATTCGCGTCTTGGGTGACGACCGCCTCAAACGCGAAGAAATGTTTGCAGCGCTGGCCGATCAACTCAACGCAGCGCCGATTCAACATATAGGCAAGCTTTTTGTGCTTTGGAGGCCCATCGCTGAGAAAGCCGATACGCCAAATGAAGACCGTATGCCCGGCCCGCGCGATGTGAAAGTCTTGAAATACAGCAAACGTGGCGGGCAACGGCCTGAAGTCAAAACCTTGCGTGTGTTGGGGAACCAACGCTTAACGTCTGGCGGTCAGGTCAAGCGGGCTAAGCCCAAAAAAACTTCCATTAAGAAAAGAACTTTGGGTTAATTTAGCGGTAGTGAACCGCTATAACCTCATAACTCTTTTCTCCCCCAGGCGCTAAAAAGACTGCCACATCGCCCTCTTCTTTGCCAATCAAGGCGCGGGCAATGGGGCTGCTGATATTGATCAACCCAAGTTTGAGATCAGCTTCGTCTTCACCCACGATTTGGTAAGTCACTTTTTCGCCAGACGTTTCTTCCTCTAGATCTACGGTCGCGCCGAAGACCACTTTTCCACCCGCATCAACTTCAGTAGGGTCGATTACTAGCGCTGCTGAAAGCTTTCCTTCAATCTCTTGGATACGGCCTTCAATAAAGCCTTGACGGTCTTTGGCAGCGTCGTATTCAGCGTTTTCGCTCAAGTCGCCTTGGGCGCGGGCTTCGGCAATCGCGTTGATCACCCAGGGACGATCGACAGTCTTGAGTTTGTGCAACTCGTCTTTGAGCTTTTCAGCGCCGCGTTTAGTAATTGGAATAGTCGCCATCAATTTCTTTCTTATGCGCCGAGTTGCGCATGCATTTCTTGGACAGAGATCACCCCTAAATTGTCCATGTACTTCATTCCCTCAACTGCCGCCTCAGCGCCAGCGATGGTCGTGAAAGTCGTGACCCGATTGAGCAATGCGGAAGTCCGAATATAGCGGGAGTCGGCAATCGCATTACGACGCTCCTCTACCGTGTTGATGACCAAAATCACTTCGTTGTTTTTGATCATATCCACGATGTGCGGACGCCCTTCGGCCACCTTGTTTATCGTGGCGCAAGTCACGCCAGCTTCTTGAATGGCTAGAGCCGTGCCCTTGGTCGCGACCAACTCAAAGCCTTGGGCGGCCAGTTGACGCGCTACTTCGATCACTCGGGGTTTGTCATTGTTCTTAACGGACAAAAATACTTTGCCAGACGATGTGCCATCTACTTTTTGGGCTCGAGGTAACTTGGTACCTGCACCCAACTGGCTTTTTACAAAAGCCTCGCCAAAGGTTTTGCCAACACCCATGACCTCGCCGGTGGACTTCATCTCGGGGCCCAAGATGGTGTCTACGCCTGGAAACTTCACAAACGGAAACACGGCTTCTTTCACGCTGAAATAAGGCGGCGTCACTTCGTTTCGAATACCCTGCGAGGCCAGCGTTTGACCCGCCATGCAACGCGCTGCCACTTTGGCCAGTTGGATACCCGTCGCTTTGGACACAAAAGGCACGGTGCGCGAAGCGCGCGGGTTGACTTCCAAAACATAAACCACGTCCTGCCCCTGGTCTTGCTGAATAGCGAACTGCACATTCATCAAACCGACCACGTTCAAAGCCTCGGCCATGGCTGCTGACTGTCGTTTCAGTTCAGTCACCGTTTTGGCTGACAAAGAGTAAGGTGGCAAAGAACAGGCCGAGTCACCACTATGAACACCCGCTTGTTCAATATGCTCCATCACCCCGCCGATAAAGGTTTTGCCTTCAGGGTCGCGCAGGCAGTCGACGTCACACTCAATGGCGTCATTCAAAAAGCGGTCCAGCAAAACAGGCGAATCGTTCGAAACCTTCACGGCCTCTCGCATATAGCGTTCTAAATCGCGTTGCTCATGGACGATTTCCATCGCGCGACCACCGAGCACATAGCTGGGACGCACCACCAAGGGGTAACCCAAGGCAGATGCTTTTTCCAAAGCCTCTGCTTCGGTGCGGGCTGTGGCGTTTGGAGGTTGGCGCAAACCCAAACCCTGCAGAAGCTTCTGGAAGCGCTCGCGGTCTTCGGCCGCATCGATCATGTCGGGGCTGGTGCCGATGATGGGTACGCCTGCAGCCTCAAGCCCCAACGCGAGTTTCAAAGGCGTTTGACCGCCGTACTGCACGATCACGCCGTGTGGCTTTTCTTTGTCGACTATTTCTAAAACGTCTTCCAAAGTCAGAGGCTCGAAATACAGGCGATCCGAGGTGTCGTAATCGGTGGAGACAGTTTCAGGGTTGCAGTTGACCATGATGGTCTCGTAACCATCTTCGCGCATCGCCAACGCGGCATGGACGCAGCAGTAGTCGAACTCAATACCTTGACCAATGCGGTTGGGCCCACCACCGAGCACCATGATTTTTTTCTTATCCGTGGGTTGCGCTTCGCACTCTTCGCCATAGGTGGAGTACATATAAGCGGTATCGGTCGCGAACTCCGCCGCACAGGTGTCTACCCGCTTGAATACTGGGCGGATGTTGGCAGCGTGTCTTTGGGCGCGCACAGCCGCCTCTGTTGTTTTGAGCAGTTTCGCTAGACGACGGTCTGAAAAACCTTTGCGTTTGAGAGAACGTAATTCAATGGCGGAAATTTTGTCGAGAGAAGTAGTTTCTAACTCCAACTCAATTTTGACGATCTCTTCAATTTGCACCAAGAACCAAGGATCGATTTTGGTCAGCGCAAAGACTTCGTCCACGCTCATGCCTTGGCCGAAGGCGTCGCCCACATACCAAATGCGGTCGGGTCCAGGTTCGCCTAGTTCTTTCTCAAGCACTTCGCGGTCTTGGGTTTTTTCGTTCAATCCGTCTACGCCAACCTCCAAGCCACGCAGGGCTTTTTGGAACGACTCTTGGAAGGTACGGCCAATCGCCATCACCTCGCCAACCGACTTCATTTGGGTGGTCAAGCGGCTGTCGGCCGTGGGGAATTTCTCAAATGCGAAACGTGGAATTTTGGTGACCACGTAATCGATACTGGGTTCAAAGCTCGATGGCGTTGCGCCACCCGTAATTTCGTTGCGCAACTCGTCCAAGGTATAGCCAACTGCTAATTTGGCTGCGACTTTTGCAATTGGAAAGCCAGTTGCTTTTGACGCCAACGCTGAAGAACGCGACACGCGCGGATTCATCTCGATCACGATCATGCGACCGTCTTGGGGATTGACAGAGAACTGCACGTTCGAGCCGCCTGTGTCGACACCAATTTCGCGCAAGACCGCCAAGGAGGCGTTACGCATGATTTGGTATTCCTTGTCGGTCAGCGTTTGGGCCGGAGCAACAGTGATGGAGTCGCCGGTATGCACGCCCATCGGGTCCAAGTTTTCGATCGAGCAGATGATGATGCAGTTGTCGGCCTTATCGCGCACGACTTCCATCTCGAACTCTTTCCAGCCAAGCAAAGATTCTTCTATCAACAACTCGTTCGTAGGCGAGGCTTCTAGTCCGCGCTTGCAAATCGTCTCGAATTCTTCGGGGTTGTAGGCGATGCCGCCACCCGTGCCGCCCAATGTGAAACTGGGGCGAATGACAGTGGGAAATCCGACGGTGCGTTGCACATCCCAAGCTTCTTCCATGCTGTGGGCGATACCAGAACGGGCTGAACCCAAACCAATTTTGGTCATCGCGTCTTTGAACTTCAGACGGTCTTCGGCTTTGTCGATCGCTTCGGGCGTGGCGCCAATCAATTCGACCTTGTATTTGTCAAGCACGCCGTTGCGCCACAAATCTAAGGCGCAGTTGAGCGCTGTTTGTCCACCCATGGTGGGCAATATCGCGTCGGGACGCTCTTTGGCAATGATCTTCTCAACCGTTTGCCAAGTGATCGGTTCGATGTAGGTGACATCAGCCGTGGCGGGGTCGGTCATGATGGTCGCGGGGTTGCTGTTGATCAGTATGACTTTGTAGCCCTCTTCGCGCAGGGCCTTGCAGGCTTGAACGCCCGAATAATCGAACTCGCAAGCTTGGCCAATCACGATGGGGCCTGCCCCAATGATCAAAATACTTTTCAGGTCTAAACGCTTAGGCATTAGTGTGTCTCCATCGCATGGATGAAGCGGTCAAAAAGGTAAGAGATATCTTGGGGGCCGGGCGATGCCTCGGGGTGCCCCTGGAAGCAAAACGCAGGTTTGTCGGTGCGTTGCAAACCTTGGATCGTTCCGTCAAACAGCGAAACATGGGTGGCGCGCAAGTTGGCAGGCAGAGATTTTTCATCGACCGCAAAACCATGGTTTTGGCTGGTGATGGAGACACGTCCCGAATCCAAGTCTTTGACAGGATGGTTGGCGCCGTGGTGGCCAAATTTCATCTTGAAGGTTTTGGCACCGCTGGCCAAAGCCATGATTTGGTGACCTAAGCAAATGCCAAAGGTAGGAATGCCTTTGTCGATCAAAGCGGCTGCCGCTTCTATCGCATAGCTACAAGGCTCAGGATCGCCTGGGCCATTGGAGAGAAAAATTCCGTCGGGCTTCAGGGTCAATGCATCCGTCGCAGAAGTTTTGGCAGGCACCACCGTCACTTGACATCCTCGCTCAGCCAGCATGCGCAAGATGTTGTGTTTGACGCCGAAGTCGAAAGCCACCACGTGGAACTTGGTATTGCTTGCTTTGCCGTATCCAGAGCCCAACGCCCATTCGGTTTGGGTCCAGTCATACGGCTTTTGCACCGTGACTTTTTGCGCCAAATCCAAGCCCGCCATGCTGGGGGCTTTGAGCGCCAAGGCTTTGGCTTGGGCGATTAAATCTTCAGTGACAGGTTGACCTGCAGCCAAGCCCAAAATTGCACCGTTTTGGGAGCCCTTGCTTCGAAGCAAGCGGGTCAATTGGCGGGTATCGATGTTGGCAATAGCTACCGTTTTGTTGGCGATCAAGTAGCTCGAGAGTTCAGACTGCGAGCGAAAGTTACTGGCGATCAAAGGCAGGTCATGGATGATCAAGCCTGCCGCATGGACTTGGGTAGATTCCGCATCTTCTGCGTTGGTGCCGTAATTGCCGATATGTGGATAGGTGAGCGTGACGATTTGCTGGCAATAGCTGGGATCCGTCAGGATTTCTTGGTAGCCCGTGATGGAGGTATTGAAAACCACCTCGCCAGATGTGGCTCCCACTGCGCCGATTGAATTGCCAACAAAGACCGTGCCGTCTGCGAGCGCCAAGATGGCGGGAGGGAATTTACCCTGAAGAGACAAAAGCACTGGGTTCTCCGGTTTTGTTCGGGTACGCCTCAGCACTTACTCGAGCTCGGGGCTCGTTTGGGGGCTGCTTTTGTGAGGGATTAGCCTAGTAGGAAGCTGGGGCGTACAGGTTGTAGGTGAAAAGCCACTGATTATATCTGACGGCCTTTTAAGCCCTACCCCCCCGTAGCACTGGCATGCATACAAATGGCCGCCGCTGAGGCCACGTTGAGCGACTCTTCGCCCCCAGGTTGGGCAATTCGCACTGTCATTTGGGCCAATTGGGCCGCTTCAGGCGATACGCCCTGCCCTTCGTGGCCGAAAATCCAGCCGCAAGGGCTTGGCAACGCGTTTTTGGCACCCAAAGTGTGCAAAAACGGGCCTTGGTGGGAACTGGTCGAAAGCCAAGCGATTTGCAGATCGGCCAACTGCTCAGGCTCTACCCCTTCGACCAAATGCAAACCGAAATGCGCACCCATAGCTGCGCGCAACACTTTGGGCGACCAAAGCGCCGCAGTTCCTTTGCGCGCTAAAACCTGTGCGAAGCCAAATGCACTGGCGCTGCGCAAAATAGAACCGACATTGCCCGCGTCTTGTATCTGGTCTAAGAAAACGGTGGGTACGCCCTGTTGAATGTTATGGGCACTCTCTGTTTCTATTGAACTCGAAATCGTCCAAACGAATCCCATCGTGCTGGCAGACTCCAGTCCGCTGATTTCGCGAAACAAAGCGTCGGGTAGGACTGTGTTTTTGGGTGCGGCTTGGGTTAATTGGGTGGGCGTGTTGTCCCAAGCAGATTGCGCAAAAACTGCTTGCTCGGGCACAAGACCACGTGTGAGTAATGCTCGGCACAGATGATCACCCTCCAACCAGACCCGTCCGGTTTTGCGGTAAGCCGTGCTGTCATTGGAGAGACGGCGTAACTCTTTGACCAAGGGGTTGTCGCGCGAAGTAATTAAGTTCATCACAACACCTGCGCGACAGGCGAAAAAGACTTACGGTGCCATGGGCTCGCACCAAACTCTTGTAAAGCTGCCAAATGCGCAGCAGTGCCATAGCCTTTGTGTAAATGAAAACTGTACTCAGGGTATTGCGCATGCATCGAAAGGCATAACCTGTCCCTATGCACTTTGGCCAAGATAGAGGCCGCAGAAATCGCCTGCACTTTGCTGTCGCCTTTCACAATCGCTTCTGCCAAAACATCGAGCACCGGAAGTTGGTTGCCATCGACCAGCACTTTGCTGGGTTTCAATCTGAGGCCATTGACCGCGCGTTGCATCGCTAAAAGCGTGGCTTGCAAAATATTGAGCTGATCGATTTCTTCTACCGTCGCTTCGGCAATCGAGCAACACAAGGCCTTGGCGCGGATTTGGTCAAACAAACGCTCGCGTTTTAAGGCGGTGAGTTTCTTGGAGTCGGCCAAACCTGGGATGGGATGCAAATCGTCCAATATGACAGCGGCAGCTACAACCGGCCCTGCTAAAGGCCCCCGCCCAGCCTCGTCCACGCCAGCAATTAACCCGGGCGCGTCCCAGACCAAAGCGGTTTGTTCAGTGAGCAATGATTTTTTCGATCGCATCGGTTGCCAACTGGGTGGTATCCATTTTTAAACTGTTATGCAGTGCCTCAAAGCGCGCTTGCAAGGTGCGCACCGCCTCTGGGTGTGTGAGCCACTGCAAGGTCTCGTCTGCCAATGCCTCTGGCGTGGCTGCGTCTTGCAGTAATTCTGGCACCGCAAAGTCTTGCAACAAGATGTTGGGCAAACCCACCCAAGGCTGAAGTTTTTTACGCCGCATGATTTGCCAACTCAGCGCGTGCATGTTGTAGGCAATCACCATCGGCCGTTTGAACAAGGCGGCTTCTAAGGTCGCTGTGCCGCTCGCTATCAAAGTGACATCGCAGGCCGCAAGCGCCGCATGCGATTGGCCTTGGCAGATCTGCAAGCCCGGAACACCACCTATTTGCTGGACCATGGCTTGTATGGCGGGAAGAAATGCAGGCAATGTGGGCAGGATGAATTGAAGTCCCGTTTGGCGGGCAGCCATGCGTTTAGCGGCTTTTAGAAACCGCAAGGCCAAGTAGTCAATTTCTGACTTACGACTACCGGGTAGCAAGGCTACTAGCGTTGCATCCAATGGAATGCTCAAGGCATTTCGTGCAGCGTCTCGGTCTATGACTTGCGGAATTTTGTGCGCCAAAGGATGGCCAACATAAGTAGCTGCAATTTTGTGGCGTTCTAGCAGTTCGGTTTCAAACGGAAACACACACAAGACATGGTCCACACTTTGGCGAATCGTCTCGATGCGTTCGGGTCGCCACGCCCAAATCGATGGGCACACATAGTGGATGGTGGGAACGCCTTGCGCCTTAAGGTGTTTGGCTAAATCCAGATTGAAGTCAGGTGCGTCTATGCCTATAAATACGCTGGGAGGATTTCGAGTCCACCGTTCTTTGAGCTGGCGACGAATACCAATAATTTTCCAATAGTGTTTAAGCACTTCCACATAGCCGCGAACCGCTAGTTTTTCATAGCCCCAGAGAGGTTTGAAACCATAGGTTGCCATGGCGGAACCGCCAATGCCCTCTGAGGAGAGTTGCGGCCATCTTTGCACCAAGCCTTGCAACAACATGGCCGCCAACATATCGCCAGAGGCCTCGCCTGCCACCATTGCGAACGTTGTTGGCTGGGTCATGGCCAAACAATCAGCGAATGATTCCGCGTTGGGCAGAGGTGAGGTTGAGGAAGTCGAGCATCATCGCTACGTCAGGGGCGGACTCGGGCTTCTCTTGGACGATTTGGGCGATTTGCTCTTTGGCTTTGTCGAGCGTCAAGTCGTCGCGGTACAAGGCCTTGTGCATGGCTTTGACAGCGCTGATGCGCTCAGGTGAAAAGCCTCTGCGACGCAAACCTTCGAAGTTCATAGAGCGCGCTTCGGCAGGTTGGCCTTGGCACATCACAAAAGGCGGCAAATCTGCCAGCAACAAAGAGTGCATCGCCGTAAAACTGTGGGCACCGATACGCACAAACTGGTGTACCACGGTAAATCCACCCAATATCGCCCAGTCCCCCACATGCACATGGCCAGCGAGTTGGGCGCTGTTGGCAAAAATGGTTTGGTTGCCCACTTGGCAGTCGTGCGCCAAATGCACATAGGCCATGATCCAGTTGTCGTCACCCACACGGGTCACGCCGACATCGCCTGGTGAGCCGATGTTAAAAGTACAAAACTCACGAATGGTGTTGCGGTCGCCAATCACCAATTCGCATGGTTCACCTTTGTATTTTTTGTCTTGGGGAATAGCTCCCAAAGAATTGAATTGGAAGATACGGTTATCTTTGCCAATCGTGGTGTGGCCTTCAATCACGCAATGAGGACCGATAGTCGTACCGGCTCCAACTTTGACATGCGGTCCGATGATGCTGTAGGGGCCCACTTGCACGGAGGCGTCCAACTGTGCCTTGGCGTCCACAATGGCCGTTGGGTGAATCAAACTCATCTCGCGGCAACCGTGGTTAAGCAATCGTGCGCATGGTGCACATCAGACTCGCTTCTGTAGCGATGTCTTCACCAACTTTGGCACAGGCATTGAATTTAAAAATACCAGACTTGTGGCGGTCTAGTGAGACTTCCAAAATAAGCTGGTCACCTGGCTCTACTGGACGCTTGAAGCGTGCACCGTCAATGCCTGCGAAGTAGTAAACCGTTTTGTCATCTGGAACTTTGCCCAACATATCAAACGCAAGAATTGCGGCGGCTTGCGCCAAAGCCTCCAAAATCAACACGCCAGGCATGACAGGACGATGCGGAAAATGACCCAGAAAAAAAGGTTCATTGATCGACACGTTTTTAATGGCTTTGATGGATTTGCCCTTGTCAATCTCCAGCACCCTGTCCACCAACAAAATGGGGTAGCGATGCGGCAGCATTTTTAAGATTTGGTGGATATCTAAGGTCATTTTTTGGAGCTTTCAAAAGCAGTTTCTAGCGAACGGATACGGTCTCGCAATCCGTGCAGTTGCTTCAAGGTAGCAGCATTCTTTTCCCAAGAAGCATTGTCGTCGATGGGAAACACGCCGCTGTAGTTGCCGGGCTGATTGATCGATCGCATGACCACAGACGCAGCAGAAATATGCACGCCATCGGCCAATGTGAGATGCCCCAACACAATCGCGCCACCGCCCAATGTGCAATGCGCCCCGATCACAGCGCTACCGGCAACGCCGACACAACCCGCCATGGCAGTATGGGCACCGATTTGCACGTTGTGCCCAATTTGTACCAAGTTATCTAACTTAACTCCGTGACCAATGACGGTGTCTTCCAAAGCACCACGGTCAACGCAAGAGTTAGCGCCAATTTCGACATGGTTGCCAATGCGAACTGCGCCGAGTTGTTCAATCTTCTCCCAACGACCTTCGATGGGCGCAAAGCCAAAACCATCTGCACCAATCACAACGCCCGCGTGCAAGATGCAATGCTCACCGATGGAGCAATCTGCGCCAAGCGTGACGAGCGACTTCAACCAAGAACCTGCACCAACACGGGCACCCTTCTCAATCACACACAAGGGGCCAATCCGGGCAGTTGGGTGAACGACTGCTTTGGGGTGAACCACGGCGCTTGGATGCACCAAAGGTTCACCATCTTCAGCGACTTGTTGTTGGCGCCACAACTGGGTCACCTTGGCGAAATACAGATAAGGATTGGGAGAAACAATGCAAGCCGAGCCAGCACGGACCAAAGACTGCATCTCGGGCGACACAATCACACAACCCGCTTGGGTGGTAGCGAGTTGGGAACGGTAAAGGGGATTGCTCAGGAACGCCAGCGAGCTAGAAGTCGCAGTCTCTAACGGACTGATTTTTTGTACGAGAAAGTCTGGGTCGCCGTGAAGGCTGCCGCCGAGTTGTTCAATCAGTTGGCCAAGACGAATTGCCAAGGCTGATTACTTCGCGGCGTTGATAACCTTTAACACCTTGTCGGTGATGTCGTGCTTGGGGTTGATGTAGACAGCCTCTTGCAAAACCAGGTCGTATTTTTCAGATTCCGCCACTTGTTTGATCACGCGGTTGGCGCGCTCTAACACCAACTGGAACTCTTCATTCTTGCGTGCGTTCAATTCTTCTTGGAACTCACGGCGCTTGCGCTGAAACTCACGGTCTTGCTCACCCAATTGTTTTTGGCGAGTAACTCGCTGAGATTCGGCCAAAGTGGGGGCTTCGCGCTCAAACTTTTCGACAGCTGCTTTGAGCGTGGCGCCGAAATCGTTGAGTTCTTTTTCGCGCTTAGAGAATTCTTGTTCCAACTTAGCCTGGGCCTGCTTGGCTGTGTTGGCTTCTTTGAAAATACGGTCGGTGTTGATAAACCCGATACGGATTTCCTGAGCAGCGACGCTGACAGAAGCCACGCCCAACATGGCGGTTAAAAGAAGGAAGCTTAAAAACTTTTTCATCAGAATGATGTCCCGATTTGGAATTGCAATCTTTGGATTCTATCGCCTGTGAAGCTACGCACCGGTTTAGCCCACGCAAAGCGCAACGGACCCATAGGGGATACCCAGCTCAAACCCGCGCCCAGAGAGCTTCTAAATTGACTAACTTGAATGGTGTCGTATTCACCAAACACGTTACCCATGTCGTAGAAACCGTAAAGGCGGAGCGTTCTATCGTTACCGGCTCCTGGAAAAGGCATCAAAAATTCACTGTTGATGGTGACTTTTTTGGGGCCACCAACCACGATACCGGAAACGTCGCGCGGACCTAAAGTGCCTTGCTCGAAACCACGCACAGAACCTAAACCACCTGAGTAGTAATTTTTAAAGATTGGATAGGGCTGATTTTGCAAACCTTTACCGAGACCAAAATCTGCATTGAACGCAAAGGTGTATTGCTTCGTCAATGGAACATATTGTTGGTACTGGGTAGCCATGCGGATGTATCGCGTGTCTCCGACAACGCCCACATCACTATTGGCACGCATGTATTTTCCAGAGGACGGATTTAAATAACTATCTCGCCCATCTCGCGCCCAACCCACCGACAAAGGAACTGTTTTGGTGGTGTAGCCAAAGGTATTGGCATACGCCAAGTAAGAAGCTGGGAGATTCGTTCCAGGAACGATTTCAGTTTGCTCAATACCTACACCAGTGAATACTCGGTCTAATTCGCTAAATGGAATTCCAAAGTTAAGTGCCACAGAATCCGAAATCAGCCTGTAATCTCCGCCCTGCTCCACATAGGGTTTGCTAGAACGATGCGAAAAAGAGAAAGACCTTGAAACTCCATCCTCAGTGAAATAAGGATTGGTGGTACTCACCACGTAATACGTGTTGTACTTACTTGTACTGATTTGTACGCCAAGATTTTGTCCAGAGCCAAAAATATTGTCCTGAGAGATACCGAAACTCAGAGTAACTTTTTCAGCGCTTGAAAAACCTGCACCTAAAGTCAGCATGCCCGTTGGTTTCTCAACCACACTGACATTTAGATCAATTTGATCCATCGTTGACGGCACCTCTTGGGTATCGACTTCCACGTCTTTGAAATACCCTAAACGGTTTACGCGGTCTTTAGATAGTTTGATCTTGTCACCGTCATACCAAGCCGATTCCATTTGACGAAACTCACGACGCACAATTTGGTCACGCGTGCGGTTATTACCCAAAATATTGATGCGGCGCACGTAGGCGCGGCGTGAAGGGTCAGCGACCAACACCAACTTCACTAAATTAGTGGATCGGTCAATTTCAGGACGCACTTCTGTGCGGGCAAAAGCAAAACCAAAATTACCAAAATAATCGTTGAATGCCTTGGTAGTCTTGGCAACGTCGTCTGCGTTGTAGGGCTTGCCCGCTTTGATTTGAATCAAAGACTTGAACTCATCGTCTTTGCCGAGGAAGTAACCTTCTAGAGCCACTTCAGACACCACAAAGCGGTCCCCCTCCGTGATGTTCAAAGTAATGCTGATATCTTGCTTATTAGGCGAAATCGCCACTTGCGTTGAATCTACACGGAACTCTAAGAAACCACGCGACAAGTACCAAGCACGCAAGGTTTCTAAATCAGCATTGAGTTTGGTGCGCGAATATCTGTCAGTTTTGGTGTACCAGCTCAGCCAATTACCGGTGTTTTGGTCTAACTGGTCTAGCAACGTCGATTCTGAGAAAGTCTTACTTCCGACAATGCGCATTTCTTTGATCTTGGCCAAATCACCTTCGATCACGGTGAACGACAAATTCACACGGTTACGTTCTGCTGGTGTGATGGTTGTGATGATTTCAGCGCCGTACAAACTGCGGTTGACATATTGGCGCTTCAATTCTTGCTCGGCGCGGTCAGCCAGGGCTTTGTCAAAAGGACGACCCTCAGCCAATCCGATATCACGCAAAGCCTTGCGCAAAACGTCTTTGTCAAATTCCTTAGTGCCGATGAAATCTACTTGCGCAATATTGGGGCGTTCTTCAACAATCAACACCAACACATTGCCACTGACTTCAATCCGCACATCTTTAAAAAGACCCAAAGCGAACAGGCTACGAATGGCAGCTGCGCCCTTTTCATCGGTGTAGTCATCTCCAACACGCAAAGCAATGGAGGCAAACACGGTACCTGGCTCGACACGTTGCAAGCCCTCCACGCGAATATCACCCACTCTGAATGGATCTGCAGCCCACGCATGAAAAGCAAAAACAGACGCGACACAACCCGCCAAAATTTTGGACAAGGTAGAGCGACGAAATTGGTAAAGAAACTGATTCATGAACAGGAAATTAAGCGACCCATGAAGGGGGTTTGTCGACTGAAGTGAAGGCAAGAATCACAGAGGGCATGATACAACACGGCCATTGGCGCAAAGCCCGCAGACTAGGATCATTAAGAAGCCCATTTGTTGACGCATGAAAGCGCCAAGATACGTGTTCTTTCGTCTAAAGCCAGTAGGTCTTCTATGGTTGAGATGTTTGAGACCAATTGGGTGTTCAGGCAAAGTGCATTGACATGGTGAATTTGGTCAAAACGGATGCGCCTAGTTAAAAAAGCCTCCACTGCCACCTCATTCGCGGCATTGAGTATGGCGGTAGTGCCTAAAGGGCCGCGCAAAGCATCCCAAGCCAAGCCCAATCCGGCAAATCGTTCGCGATGGCCATGGTCATCCAAAGATTCAAAACTCATGTCTGCCAAACTTTGAAAATCCAAAGCATTCGCACCTGAAGCCATTCGCTCAGGCCAGCTTAGACCATAGGCAATGGGCACACGCATATCGGGCGTACCCAGTTGCGCAACCACCGAAGTGTCGCGGTACTGGACCATCGAATGGATAACACTTTGGGGGTGAATCACCACCTCTAGGCGTTCTGGTGGCAATCCAAACAAATAACGCGCCTCGATAACTTCTAGCGCTTTGTTCATCATGGTGGCGGAGTCGACGGAGATTTTTCGTCCCATGACCCAGTTGGGATGCGCGCATGCTTCTTCGGGCGTTACGTCTTTTAGGCTGGCAACATCCCTTCGGCGAAACGGTCCGCCCGAAGCAGTGAGGATGATTTTTTCAACTCTGGTTTCCCAAGTGCTTGCGTCTTCAGGTAAAGATTGAAAGATGGCGGAGTGTTCACTGTCAATAGGTATGAGTGTTGCACCGCCTTGTTGCACTGCCTTCAAAAACACATCGGCCCCCACTACCAAAGCTTCTTTGTTAGCCAACAACAAACGCTTACCCGATAGCGCTGCAGCAATGCATGCCTTCAGCCCAGCCGCACCCACAATGGCAGCCATCACGCTATCGACTTGCGGATGTGATGCAACGTCTTCCAAGGCTTTGGGACCAGATTGCACACGAATTCGAAGGCCATGAGCGTCTAATTTTTCTTGTAATTGCTTGGCAGCATCAGCATGGGCCATCACAACCATAGATGGTTTAAATTGCACGCACTGTTGAAACATCAGATCTACCTGCGTAGCTCCTGTCAATGCAAATACTTCAAACCGATCCGTATGGCGAGAAATGACATCCAGCGTATTTACGCCTATGGAACCCGTAGATCCCAAAATAGTGATGCGCTGAGGTAGCGCGTTATTGGACATGCTCATAGAAGAGATTGGGACAACATCATTGCCAAAGGCAATGTGGGTAATAAAGCATCGACACGGTCCAAGACACCGCCATGCCCTGGCAGCAATTGGCTGCTGTCCTTCACTCCCGCAGTGCGCTTGACCATGGACTCCACCAAGTCACCCACCACACTCATTGCCGTCAGAAAAGTAATGGACACTAAAAAATAAACCCATCCATGGGCATACAACAAACTGTAAATACTGGGGCTGTCAAATAAAGCCATTTGGTCAGCCCACACCCACGCTAAGGCCAATACCCAAACAGCGCATGTGCCACCCCACACCCCTTCCCAGCTTTTGCTGGGACTCAAACTTGGCGCTAACTTTCTACGACCCAATGCTCTGCCTGCAAAGTATGCGGCGATATCAGCCATCCAAACCAATACAAAAACAGACAGCATGTAGTTAATACCCACGCGCTTAGCTTGAAAAATAGCCAGCCAACAAAGCCAGAGCGCAAGCGTTCCGCCTACTAATTTGATGGCGATATGAACCGAACCCCAAGCATCCAGGCCCCCACGCAACATCCAAGCGCCTGCTAGTACCCATAGGGCACCAGCACCTGCCCATACATTGGGTGTGGCGTGTAAAGGCAATTCAAATAATTTCCAAGAACCTAAACAGAGCGCTACACATACCAAGCCAAGCCCCAATGATCGAGCCATTCCCAGCCCCATCAATCGGCCCCATTCCCAAGCGCCCGCGGCAATTAATACCAAGGTCAACCAAGCCAGCGGTTCAGGGGAGTCGGCAAAGAAAGCAGGCAAAAAAATTGCCAATAAAACCAAAGCCGTGATGATGCGAAGCTTGAGCATGCAGCCTAGTCTTAGACCGCCATGATTTCTTGTTCTTTGCTCGCAACTACTTTGTCGATGTCTGAAATATGTTTATCAGTCACTTTTTGAATATCAGCTTCTGCGCGTTTTTGTTCGTCTTCTGAAGCCAGTTTGTCTTTGACTAATTTTTTAACGGCTTCATTGGCATCACGACGTAAGTTACGCACTGCAATTTTTGCGTTTTCACCTTCGGTGCGGACAACTTTGGTCAATTCTTTGCGACGCTCTTCCGACATGGGCGGCATAGGCACGCGAATCAATTCACCCATTGACGATGGATTGAGACCTAAATCGCTGTCACGGATGGCTTTTTCGATTTTGGCTGCCATGGATTTTTCCCATGGCTGCACGCTCACAGTGCGCGCATCCAACAAAGACACGTTGGCCACTTGGCTCAAAGGAACCATGGCGCCGTAGTAGTCAACTTGCACGTTATCTAAAAGCGCAGGACTCGCTCGACCCGTACGAATTTTGGTAAGGTTATTTGAAAAAGAAGCAATCGACATATCCATTTTGGATTCAGCCGTTTTTTTTATGTCTGCAAGGCTCATCATTTACTCCTGATGCAAGTTCGATTAGACATGGACCAATGTGCCTTCGTCTTCACCCAGCACTACACGACGTAGTGCTCCATTTTTGAAGATGGAAAACACTTTGATGGGCAATTTTTGGTCTCGGCACAAAGCAAATGCCGTAGCATCCATGATGCCAAGATTTTGACCGATCGCGTCATCAAAACTCAATTGACTATAACGCGTGGCTTTAGGATCTTTTTTAGGATCTGCGGTGTAAACACCATCGACCTTGGTGGCTTTCAATACCATCTCAGCACCAATTTCAGCGCCACGCAAGGCTGCAGCTGTGTCTGTTGTAAAGAAAGGATTACCAGTACCTGCCGCAAAAATAACGACCTTACCCTCTTCTAAGTATTGCAAGGCCTTGGGACGCACATAAGGCTCCACCACTTGGTCAATAGCAATGGCCGACATGACGCGAGCCGTCAGGCCTGCTTTGTTCATTGTGTCTGCCAAAGCCAAAGAATTCATCACGGTCGCCAACATTCCCATGTAATCGGCCGTCGCGCGGTCCATACCCACGGCCCCGCCAGCAACACCTCTAAAAATATTGCCACCACCAATCACGATCGCCACTTCAACGCCCAAGTTGATGACCTCAGAGACTTCGCCGACGATACGTACGATGGTGGCGCGGTTGATACCAAAAGCATCATCCCCCATCAATGCTTCGCCCGAGAGTTTGAGCAAGATACGTTTATAAGCCGGCTGGGGTTGGGTCATAAAAAAATCCTAGGTAGTGGCAAATTTGTATGGGGGAACAAGACGTAAAAAAGGGGGCCAATGCCCCCTTGTTCATTACGCCGACTGTTTAGCGGCAGCAACTTGGGCGGCCACTTCGGCTGCAAAGTCATCCACCTTCTTCTCAATTCCCTCGCCTACCACATACAAGGTGAAAGATTTCACCGATGTGTTGGCAGACTTGAGCATTTGCTCAACCGTTTGCTTGTCGTTCTTCACAAAGGGTTGGTTAAACAAAGAAACTTCTTTGAGATATTTCTGCACGGAACCTTCGATCATCTTGGTCGCGATATCAGCAGGTTTACCTGACTCTGCCGCTTTAGCGGTAGCGACTGAACGCTCTTTTTCAATCAGTTCAGCAGGAACATCAGCGCTGGTCAATGACACGGGTTTCATGGCGGCCACGTGCATGGCTACGTCTTTTGCTGCAGTTTCAGCGCCTTCAAACTCGACGACCACACCGATGCGTGTTCCGTGCAAGTAAGCGCTCAATGCGTTAGCGCCTTCGAAACGCTTGAAGCGACGAAAACTCATGTTTTCACCGATCTTGCCAATCAAACCTTTGCGCACATCTTCCAAAGTGGGGCCAAAGCCGTCTTGGCTATATGACAAAGCACCCATAGCTTCAACATTGGCAGGGTTGTTATCCACTATCAATTTGGCAGCAGCTTGCGCCATGGCCAAGAAACTGTCGTTCTTGGTCACAAAGTCGGTTTCGCAGTTAACTTCTAACAGAGCACCTTTGTTGCCTGCTAGAAAACTGGTAACAACACCTTCAGCAGTGACGCGGCTAGAGGCCTTGCCAGCTTTGCTTCCTAATTTGACGCGCAACAACTCTTCGGCTTTGGCCATGTCGCCATCGGCCTCGGTCAAAGCTTTTTTGCACTCCATCATGGGGGCGTCTGTCTTGCCCCTTAATTCAGCCACCATGCTTGCGGTAATTGCAGCCATGTATTTCTCCGTATCAATAAATAGTTTGTGTATTGGGTTTCAGTTATAAAAAAGGGGCTAACGTGAGCCCCTTTAAAAAATCAAGCTCTTGTTTACTCAGCCACTTCAACGAATTCGTCAGCGCCCTCAGCAGCAACTGCCTTGACAACGTCGTTCACAGCGTTTGCACGGCCTTCCAAAATCGCATCGGCAATGCCGCGTGCATACAAGGTCACAGCCTTGGATGAGTCGTCGTTACCTGGAATGATGTAGTCGATGCCTTCTGGCGAGTGGTTAGAGTCCACCACACCAATCAATGGAATACCTAATTTTTTGGCTTCCAAAATCGCAATTTTGTGATAACCGACGTCGATCACAAATATTGCGTCAGGCAAAGTAGCCATGTCTTGGATACCGCCAATGTCTTTTTCGAGCTTTTCAATCTCGCGTTGGAACATCAATTGTTCTTTTTTAGACAGCGCGTCCAAGCCGGCTTCTTGCTGGATCTTCATGTCTTTCAGACGCTTGATAGAAGTTTTGACCGTTTTGAAGTTGGTCAGCATGCCGCCCAACCAACGCTGGTCCACAAAAGGGACACCAGCACGCTGGGCCTCAGCAGCGACGATTTCGCGGGATTGGCGTTTGGTACCGACCATCAAAATAGTGCCGCGGTTAGCAGACAACTGCTTAGCGAACTTGGCAGCCTCTTGGAACATCGGTAATGATTTTTCCAAGTTGATGATGTGAATTTTGTTGCGATGGCCAAAAATGAAGGGCGACATTTTTGGGTTCCAGAAACGGGTTTGGTGTCCGAAGTGGACGCCGGCTTCAAGCATTTCGCGCATAGTGACTGACATAGATGTACTCCAAAGGTTAGGTCTAAAATGCAGTTCTTGATTACTACAAGATCTCTAAAAAGAGTACTTATAGAAACACCTTGAGTGAACTGATTCGAGGATTAGCTTCACAAAAAGCACACTAAAGTGGTGCTTACTTCGCAAAACCCCGTTATTCTAACATAGCCAACGAGAGCATTGCCCATGAAAATCGCCGTGATCGGTGCAGGAGTGGTTGGCATCACCACTGCCTACGAACTTGCCATGCAAGGCCATGAGGTCAAAGTGTTCGAGCGCAACAGTTCTGTGGCACAAGAATGTAGTTTTGCGAATGCTGGTGTGATTTCTCCAGGCTATGTCACCCCTTGGGCAAAACCTGGCATGACTTGGTATGTACTCTCCCAATTGGGCAGAAAAAATGCTCCTGTGCGCATTTCCGGGCTTGGTTTGGCAGAAATGGCATGGCTCTCTAAATGGTGGCGTGCTTGCGACAGCAACACATTCAACCGTAATCGCAAAAACCTACTAGACCTGTCCCAATACAGCCAGCAAAGGATGCACGAACTCAGCAAACGTTTGCATCTCAACCATGACCGATCACAAGGTTATATGGTGCTGTTGCGTGGAGAGCGCGAACGCAAATTGCTGCAGGCATCCATAGAACTCATGCGCGCGGAAGGCCTAGATCTAAAAGTTCTTTCTCCAACTGAGGCGTGTGAAATAGAACCTGCGCTCAATACAGAAACCAAACTTTTAGAGGCGATCTATTTCCCCAATGACGAAGTAGGCAACTGCCGTGAGTTCGCATACCTTCTCAAAAAAGAAGCAGAAGATCTAGGTGTTGAATTCGAACTCAATGCGAATGTACAAAACCTTACGCCAGAACAACCACACACAATCCGGATCTCTTCTCAAGATAAGGGGCAAAAGTTTGATGCAGTTGTAGCGTGCACTGGACTAGCTAGCACAGAACTCCTCAAGCCCCTTGGCATCAAAATTCCCTTGATGGCCGTGCATGGCTATTCCATTAGTGCTGCGGTACGCGAACCCTTAGACGCGCCCCGCAGTGGCGTCATGGATGAGCGGTACAAAATTTCCATCACGCGCTTAGGCCAACGTGTTCGCGTGTCAGGCTCAGCCGAAATTGGTGGCGATGCAAAAACACTTCGGAAACAAAGCATCAAAACCTTATTCGATGTACTGAACGATTGGTTCCCTGGCGCAGCACGCACGCAAGAAAATGTGCAGATATGGAAAGGCTCCCGCCCCATGTTGCCAGATGGCCCCCCGTTGGTAGGTCCAAGTGGCGTGAAAGGTGTATGGCTTAACTTAGGCCATGGCTCTAGCGGATGGGCGCTTTCTTGCGGAAGCGCGAAAGCCGTTGCCGATATGGTGTCACATCACCGTGCAGAAATAGATATGCAGGGCTTTGACTACCAACGGGTGAAGTGATTATTTTCTAGGTTTTTTACTTTTAGGGCCTGTGCTCTTTTTCATGCTCGCCTTGCCACTAGGCTTAGAGACACCGCGTAACTTAGAAGATTTCTCAGCGTCTCTGACAAAAGGCTTTTTTGCAGAAGATTTGAACTTGGTTGCCCCAGCCTCGTTTTTATCTTTGCCAAAACGTGCAGTTAATTCTTCGTCATCTCTGACCAATCTGAAGTCGATCTTGCGGCCATCCAAATCGACGCGGCTGACTTGTACGCGCACACGCGAACCAATCGCGTAGCGAATACCGGAACGTTCACCACGCAACTCTTGTTTTGCTTCATCGAAACGGAAGTATTCGCCACCGAGCTCCGTGATGTGCACCAAGCCCTCTACGTACATTGCATCTAAGGTCACGAACAAACCAAAGCCTGTCGCAGACGACACCACGCCGCTGTACTCTTCTCCCAAATGCTCTCGCATGTATTTGCATTTCAACCAAGCTTCCACATCACGGCTCGCTTCGTCCGCGCGGCGTTCATTCGCGCTGCAATGCAAACCGGCAGCCTCCCATGCTTGCTGGTCAGCAGAAATTTTTACTTTGATTGCGGGTGTCGTTTCTGGTTGGCGTACTTTGGAGGCTAAACGGCGCGCGAGTTTTGCATGCGCCTCTCCAGGTGTGGGCAAAGCGGGTAATTGGTAGCGTCGCTTTTCTAAGATGGCTTTGATCACCCGATGCACCAATAAATCTGGGTAACGACGGATAGGGCTAGTGAAGTGTGTATAAGCTTCGAAAGCCAAACCAAAGTGTCCGCTATTGATCGGCGTGTAAATAGCCTGTTGCATAGAACGCAACAACATAGAGTGAATTTGTAATGCGTCAGGACGCTCTTTTGTAGCCTCCGCAATAGCTTGAAACTCTGCTGGCTTGGGGTTATCGGAAATATTCATTCCAATACCAGTAGCCTTCAGGTAATTTCGTAGGGTGTCTTTTTTCTCAGGCGTAGGGCCTTCGTGCACACGGAACAAACCGGGGTTCTTACTTTGCAAAATAAAGTCTGCACTACACACGTTGGCCGCAAGCATCGCTTCTTCAATCAACTTGTGGGCATCATTACGAACACGCGGGACGATCTTTTCAATACGGCCACTGTCGTCACACACAATTTGTGTCTCGGTCGTTTCAAAATCGATTGCACCCCTAGCTTTGCGCGCTTGCAGCAAAGCGCCATACACATCGTGCAAATGGATCAAATCGTTGACGCGGTCTTTTCTGCGCGCAGCTTCAGGGCCACGTGTATTCGCCAAAATGGCAGCTACTTCGGTGTATGTAAACCGAGCATGGCTAAACATCACAGCCGGATAAAACTGGTAAGCATGCACTTCACCCGATGTGGTGATCAACATATCGCACACCATGCACAAGCGTTCAACATCAGGGTTGAGTGAACATAAGCCATTGGATAGTTTCTCAGGCAGCATCGGAATCACACGGCGCGGGAAATAAACACTGGTGGCACGGTCGTATGCATCGATATCTATCGCACTACCGGTCTCAACATAATGACTCACATCGGCAATTGCAACCAATAAACGCCAACCCTTAGAACGGCCCACTTTGACAGGTTCGCAATACACCGCATCATCGAAATCACGCGCATCTTCACCGTCAATCGTGACCAACGGGATATCGGTGAGATCAACACGGTTCTTTTTATCTTGGGGCCGAACTTTGTCAGGCAGCCCACGGGCAAGGGCTAAACAGGCTTCAGAAAATTCATGTGGCACGCCATATTTGCGCACCGCAATTTCAATCTCCATGCCTGGGTCATCCACCTCACCCAATACTTCTTTGATCCGACCCACCGGTTGGCCATACAAACTGGGCGGTTCAGTCAACTCCACCACCACCACCTGGCCCACTGTTGCACGTGCAGTCGCACTTTTAGGAATCAAAACATCTTGGCCATAGCGTTTGTCTTCGGGAGCAACTAACCAGACACCGCTTTCTTGTAAAAGTCTGCCGATGATGGGCTGCGTAGAGCGCTGCAAAATCTCCACCACACGGCCCTCAGAACGTCCTTTGCGATCAAACCGCACCACGCGCGCTTTGACACGGTCGCGGTGTAAAACAGCACGCATCTCATTCGGTGGTAAATAAATATCTGGCAACCCATCGTCACGTTGAACAAAGCCATGTCCATCGCGATGGCCCGACACAGTGCCTTCAAACTCTTCCAGTAAACCACTGGTTGGTGAGGTATGTTTGATAGAATCCCTTTCATTCCTGAAATGCCCAGGTGGCGAAATTGGTAGACGCACCAGCTTCAGGTGCTGGCGATCGCAAGATCGTGGGGGTTCGAGTCCCTTCCTGGGCACCAATCCTAAATGATTTATGCGTCAAATTGGCGACGCAATCAGGTCATGACCTTGCGTTGAAACAACTTTAGCGCGCGTAAATTCACCCACTTTCAAAACCTTGCTGATTTTTTCAGAAGGTAATAAACGCACCACACCATCAATCTCCGGTGCTTCTGCGTAACTTCTTCCAACACCACCTTTTCTGCCGCTGCCTGGTGCAGAATCGATCAGAACTTGCAAGGTGTCGCCCACTCTATATGTGAGCTTGTTCACGGAAACCTCTTCTGCCACTTGCATAAAACGCGCAGTTCGTTCTTGCCTTAAAGCTTGAGGCAACATGCCAGGGATTTGGTTAGCCGTAGCGCCTTCAACAGGGCTGTAAGCAAAGCAACCAGCACGATCAATCTTGGCTTCACGCATGAAGTCCAATAAATGATCGAACTCTTCTTCGGTTTCTCCCGGAAAACCCGCAATAAACGTACTGCGAATAACAATTTGCGGACACATTTCCCGCCATCGCTGAATTCGTTCTAAGTTTTTTTCACCACTAGCAGGGCGCTTCATGCGCTTCAACACATCAGGGTGGCTATGCTGAAAAGGTACATCCAAATACGGAAGCACATGGCCAGTGGCCATTAAGGGAATGATGTCGTCAACGCTTGGATACGGATAAACATAGTGCAAACGTACCCAAGCGCCATAGCTCTGCGCAATGTCGCCTAAAGCTTTCGCAAGCTCCAGCGTTTTAGTTTTGATGGGCTTACCATCCCAAAAACCAGTTCGGTATTGCACATCAACACCATAAGCAGAGGTGTCTTGGCTGATGACCAACAACTCTTTGACGCCACTCTCAAACAAAGCATGCGCTTCTTTCAGCACATCGCCAATGGGGCGACTGACTAAGTCTCCGCGCATGGATGGGATGATGCAAAAAGTACAGCGGTGATTACAACCTTCGCTGATCTTGAGGTAAGCGTAATGCTTGGGCGTTAATTTAACGCCTGTATCGATGTTGTGAGGCGGTATGAGGTCTACAAATGCATCGTGTGGTTTTGGTAGGTGCAGATGCACCGCGTCCATCACCTCTTGTGTGGCGTGTGGGCCTGTGACAGCGAGGACGCTGGGGTGCAACGCTCGCACCATGTTGCTGCCATCCGTGTTGGATCTTGCACCTAAACAGCCCGTGACAATCACTTTGCCGTTCGCGGCTAATGCTTCGCCAATGGTGTCTAAGCTTTCTTTAACTGCGTCATCGATAAATCCGCAGGTGTTCACAATCACCAAGTCCGCACCCTCAAAAGTTTTTGAGGTTTGATAGCCTTGTGCGCTTAATTGCGTCAATATGAGCTCAGAGTCTGTCAACGCCTTGGGACAGCCCAAGCTCACAAAACCCACTTTGGGGATGTGTGCCGTATTCATACTCTGTGGGATTGGAAAAATTGGTAGGCGCGATTGGACTCGAACCAACGACCCCCACCATGTCAAGGTGGTGCTCTAACCAGCTGAGCTACGCGCCTAAATGTCCGAAATAGCGAGTGTATCAGACTCTAACGTCTTTTAGCGTTGCGTACCCCTTTGACTTCTCCAATGAGACCCAAAACTTTATTGAGTTTGCGCGTATCAAAGACCTCAACGGTAAATGTCATCCAAGCTACTTCCTTGATGGATTGGGTTTGCACACCGACCACATTCATTTTTTCTTTAGAAAAAACTTCAGAGATGTCTCTTAGTAAGCCTTGTCTATCAAAAGCTTCAATCGACACATCGACTTGATAAGCCAGTGGCTGCGCAACTTTTGCATGGCTCCAAGTTACTTCAATGACGCGATCAGGATTTTTCCTTTCGATTTGCGCAAAGTTGGAACAATCCTCACGGTGGATGCTCACGCCTTTACCGCGGGTCACAAAGCCTTTGATCTCATCGGGTGGCGCCGGTTTGCAGCACTTTGCCAACTGCGTCATCAAAGAATCCATGCCCACCACCAAAACACCGCCGTTTTCTGAGGGCTTGGTAGGCTTTGATTTTTTGAGCAATATGTAATCGTCAGGTGTGACGTTGATAACTGCATTGGGTCTTAAAAATTGCTCGATCGCCCTTAGAGAAAATTCTTCCTTACCAACGGATTCAAATAATGCTTCAGAAGATTTAAATCCCAGCTGTCCTGAGAGTTCATCTAAATTGGTACTGGATTTACCTTCGCGTTGCAATAATTTCTCGACAACTTCGCGTCCCTTAAACACCGTCTCTTGGAACACCTGCGCATTGAACCAAGCACGCACCTTCGCACGCGCTCTGGCGCTTACTAAAAAGCCCAACTCTGGGTTAAGCCAGTCCCTAGAAGGACCACCATCTTTGATGGCTGTGATGGAAACGGTTTGTCCGTTTTTGAGAACTGTGTTCAAAGGCACCATGACGCCATCGATATGCGCGCCGCGGCAACGGTGTCCTAAATTGGTGTGTAAGGTGTAGGCGAAATCAATCGGGGTTGCGCCTTCCGGCAGTTCCACCACAGCCGCCTCAGGTGTCAGCACATAAATACGGTCAGGCGCGGCCTCTGAAACTCGTGTGCCTTGATAGTTGTTCGCGCTAGATTGCGAGTCGGCGGACGACATCTCTCTTTCCCATGCCAGCAATTGACGCAACACGGCAATCTTGGCATCGTAGGCTCCAGTGGCAGAAACACCCGAATAGCCTTTCTTGCCCGCTTCCTTGTAGGCCCAGTGGGCAGCAACACCATGTTCTGCATGGTCATGCATGCTCTGTGTTCTTATCTGAATTTCAATCGCTTTTTGTTGCGCATCACGCACCACCGTGTGCAGTGACTGGTAACCATTCGATTTGGGCCGCGCAATATAGTCGTTGAACTCTTCCACCATAGGTGCATATTGGCTATGCACCCAGCTCAGTGCAGCGTAACAATTGGGAACTGAGTCGACAAGAATACGAAAAGCACGAATGTCCAACACCTTTTCAAACCCAATATTTTTGTCACGCATTTTTTTAACAATGCTGTAGATGTGTTTGGGACGCCCGTAAACTTTTGCTTCAATACCCTGCTCTTTCAAGCCATTTGTAATGGATGCGCAAGCAGAAGCGATATAGATCTCACGCTCTGTACGTTTTTCATCTAACCAATGCGCAACTTGATGGTAAGTATCAGGTTCAGTAAACCTAAACGAAAGGTCTTCCAATTCCCATTTGATTTGCCAAATACCCAAGCGGTTAGCCAAAGGTGCAAAAACTTGGAGAGACTCTTGGGCCAATCCACTGGGCAGTGGTTTTTTCAATACCGAATAATGGCGTAAGGTTTGTAGCCTCGATGCCAAGCGTAGCATCACCACGCGTAAATCGCGTGAGAACGCCAGCAACATTTTGCGAACGTTTTCTACACCTAGATCAGCTTGGACACCTTCGGATGCAGATATGCGCGCCTGTCTTTGAATGCGAATCAAGCGCGATGTCTCAATGGCTAAAGCGGCAAAACTGGCACCAAAAGCCTTGCCAATGACATCTTCTGGCTTAGCCAGGTGGTCGCAGGCATAGACCAAGTAACAAGCGGCCTGCATATCTTGCGAGTCACCCATTTGGTCAAGTATCTCGACCATTGCATCGGCATGCGCAAGCACGTCCTCTCCGCTATCTAAGGTGCTTCCTTCCAATAGCGGTTGGGAAAAATTCCTAGCCTTTTGTAAAACTCCGTCTTCCATTGCAAGTGTTTAAATTTCAAAACCTCATAATGTCACAAGTTTTTTATTATTTTCAAAAGGGGTTTAAAAATGTCTCAATTACAGCTTGCAGGTAAAACAGCATTGGTCACTGGTTCCACCAGCGGCATTGGACTAGGCATCGCGATTGCGCTTGCCAAAGAAGGTGCCAATATCGTGATGAATGGGTTTGGTGATGTTGCAGGCCCCAAAGCAGCAATTGAGGCTTGCAAGGTCAAAGTTGCACACCACCCTGCAGATATGAGCAAAGCCAGCGATATCCAAGACATGATGGAATTTGCCAAAACACAATTTGGAGGCGTAGATATTTTGGTCAATAACGCTGGTATTCAGCATGTAGCCTCGATAGAAAACTTCCCAGTTGAGAAATGGGACGCCATCATTGCCATCAACCTCACCAGCGCATTTCATACGTCGCGCTTAGCGATTCCCCACATGCGGCAAAAAAACTGGGGACGCATCATCAATGTGGCCTCTGTGCACGGATTAGTGGCTTCAGCCCAAAAGTCTGCTTATGTAGCCGCCAAACACGGACTAGTCGGATTGACCAAAGTAACCGCTCTAGAAAATGCCACCACCGGTGTGACCTGCAATGCCATTTGTCCTGGTTGGGTTCTCACACCCTTGGTTCAAAAACAAGTCGATGCCAAATCATCAGAATTAAAAATTTCTAATGAACAAGCTACCAAGATGTTGCTAGGCGAGAAAGAACCGTCGATGCAATTTACAACCCCAGAGGAACTAGGCGCCTTGGCTGTGTTCATGTGCTCCAAGGCTGCTGACAATGTGCGTGGCGTTGCATGGAATATGGATGGCGGCTGGGCTGCGCAGTAATAATTAAATACTCAATTACTAAGTTTTTAACCTATAATTAACTATAAAGGTAAAACAAATGTTAACTTAGCGGAATGAAACGCACCCCTCCCACCAAAGAAACTTCAAAGTTCGCAGAACGTCTTCGATCTGCCCTCAAAGAAGCAGGCATTCGCCCCTCCGCCACCGTCGTTGCGAACGAATTCAATTTACGTTACTGGGGTGATGGCATCACTTCCCATGCGGCACGCAATTGGTTAATGGGTGTTTCTGTTCCCAAACAAGACAAGTTACTTATCTTGTGCAAGTGGCTCAAAATTTCGCCAGAAGGTTTGCTTTTTGGCACACCGCCCTCTAAGTCGCTTGATAAAAACATTGCTGAAGACAAAGTCAATCTCATTGACCAGCAACTCATCGTTAAATATTTGTTGCTCAAGTGTGAGCAAAAACGCATCGTGCGAGAGATAGTGGACGGCCTAGTCGCCCTCCACCCCAAAAATCAATAAATCAACACAACGGCTCTCGCCTCCATGCTTAGGCCCTCTCCGACTGGGCCCATTTTTTCAGCGGTTTTGGCTTTTACGTTGACCTGTATGAGGCTAATGTTTAAGGCTTGGGCGATCCGCTCGCACATGGCAGGAATAAAACTAGCTAACTTGGGAGCTTGCGCAATCACAGTTGCATCAATATTGCCCACTTGATAGCCATTAGCTGTTAACAATTGACCCACTTTTTGTAAAAGAAGCCAAGAGTCAGCGCCCTTAAATTGCGCATCGGTATCAGGAAAGTGCCTACCGATATCACCTAACGCAGCAGCGCCAAGCAAAGCATCTGTAATCGCGTGCAGCAATACATCTGCATCTGAATGTCCTAATAAACCGTGTGTATGGGGAATATGCACGCCTCCAATAACAAGTGGAAGCCCAGTCACCAGCGCATGCGTATCCCAACCCTCACCAATACGAAATTTAGCGTGTTCCATGCAAATGGTTGTTTCTCATATGAAAAATAGCTTCTGCCAGCGCAAAGTCTTGTGGATAGGTCACTTTGAAATTATGGCTATCGCAAGCCACCAACAAAGGATGCAACCCCATAGACTCCATAGCAGACGATTCGTCGGTAACAGTTGACCCCGCTTGCTCAATTGCGAGTTTCAGTGGTCCGATCCGAAACATTTGTGGTGTTTGGGCTAACCATTTATCAACGCGGGTCACTGTGGTGGCCACACGATTGTGATCTGCGGACTTCAGGGTATCAGCCAACGGTTGCGCCAAAAGTCCGCCAACGGGGTCTGAGGTAACAGCATCTATCAAACCATCAATTTGTTGCGGTGTGATTAAACAGCGTGCAGCGTCATGCACTAACACCCAGTCGTCCGATTTGGCTCCGTGCACCATCAAGGCATTGAGGCCGGCCAACACACTGTCTGAACGTTGTGCACCACCAACTCCTGCGACTTGAAAGTTATAAAGGCCATGTTTTTGAATTAAACCAGTCATAACGATGTCATCGGGGGCTACAACAACTAAACCTTGCCTGATTCTCACCACAGCATTGAACGCGCGCAAGGTATGGATCACCATAGGAAGTCCAGCAATGTCGCGATATTGCTTAGGCTCCGTGGAGCCAGCACGCGCGCCACTACCCGCGCAAGGAATCAATGCATACATCTGATGCGTTGTTGCTGAGGGTTGAGACATGGTGTCATTCTAGAATCAACCCAATGCACCTGCCTTCATTGAGTACCGGCAAACGATTTGCCATTGATCGCCCTGTTGGCTCAGCCGATGCGCTATGGCTTGCTAAATTGGGCATACAAGAAAAATCCAAAAAGACCCAAGTCGCCATCGTCACTGCCGATGCTGCGGATGCACACCGTCTGCAAGACGAAATATCCTTCTT
>Ga0214919_10001931_pt1 | contig 33272 bp, 31 predicted proteins | sample LL1503_MetaG_FD_177994 | JGI IMG/M metagenome (GOLD analysis project Ga0214919, IMG submission 177994) | Freshwater microbial communities from Lake Lanier, Atlanta, Georgia, United States - LL-1503 | ecosystem: Environmental > Aquatic > Freshwater > Lake | place: USA: Georgia | collected... | reverse complement strand
AAAGCCTCCATTTCGTCAAAAACAGCAGTTTTTACTGATTTTCTCATTCCGGACAGGCGCGCCGCGTGGGCCGCCTGCGAGAATTTCGCCATGCGCACCAGCTTGCGCGCCACGGTGATTTGCGTTGTCGAACACAGTTTTGCAGCGCGGCGCTGGGAAACTCCCGAAATCAAAAGCATGAAAATTGGATGGTGTAAATCGGGCCGTTTTTGCCCCTCGTCGAGGGAGCCTGATGTCTGGGAAAACTGGGACTTACAGGACTTGCAGAGGAACCTCTGACGCTTTTCAGTCGGCGTATTTTTCCGCTGAAAATGTCCCTTTTTGATGACTGAAAGTGATGTCTCGCAACGTGGGCATCGCATGTGCACCTCCTTTATGGAGGGCACTGTGAATGCGCGGGGGGCGTGGCTTGAAGTGACATCTGATGTCAGGCGCAGCCATGTAGAGCAGTTTATGATTTTTACTCAACGCCCCTCGAGTTCGAGGATGGTCAAATCACGGGCCGCGCTCATGCGCAGAATGTCTGCGATCTTATCCTTGTTCGCCAGACCCGAACCTTCCACGGCCTGAATCAAGGATTCGGTCAACAAATCCTGCTTCATGTACGTGATGCAGGCCTTGTAACGTCCCTTTGGGGGGATCCGTTCCAGCCAACCCAACCCTTCACGGTACACGATGTAACTTGCGATAAACGCTGCGAGCACTGCGATGCGGTGGGGGGCAGGAAGTTTTTCCAGAACCCGTTCCCGGTATTTCTCGTTCAAGATCCGCGGACAATGCCTTAACACCAACGCCTGAAAGAACGGATCTGCCAATACCTCTTGCTCACGGATGGTCATCTCGTCCAACAGGGCATCGGTTACGACATTGATTTCTCGCGAGATGTCCATCGACAACTCAACCAGCGTGCGCGTGTTGCCAGGACGGGCGTATTCACGGAAGAGCAGCTTGGCTTCCGCATCGGCCTTTTGCCGCAGGATTTCAATCACCTGATTGACGTAAACTTCCTTGATCGCAAGAAATTCCTCTTGGCTTAAAACCAACGAAGCGATGATCTCGTAGGAAGAGCAGATCACGCCACACTTGTTCGCCGTGGAATCCTTTACGATGACCACGCCAGCCTCTTGAAGGGACTTGCGCGCGGGACCAGTGAAGAAAATGTTGGCACCTTCCACAATCACTTTCATCGTCGGCTTGCCATCGGCTGCCAGCATGCCCGACCAATTTTTGTCGTTGACGGTATAAGGGCGCCCGCCCGCAGGAATAAAAATGTCAGCCTGCACGGTTGCATAGAGCTCGTTGCGGCGGCGGGTGTTTTCCGGAGTATCAGCCTTGACGACAAACGCGCCCTTGCCGGTAAGCAACTTGGCACTGAATTCGGGAATGGCCAAAGACCCCTTGAACAGGCGCAGGAGTTCCTTCCAGTTCAGTCCATCTGGATCAAACGCCGCACCGAATCCATCGGCGATTGCAACAACACGGGCGTTCTCGCCGTATTCACGGTGCAGGATTTTCAGTTCGTTGCCCGCCACATCTCCATCGGGTCCACCCGTGATCTTGACGGTGAATTTTTGTTTGCGTGGATCGATCCCGACAAATTTCAATGCGTTTTCCACAAAGACATTCACGCCTTCTGAAGTTACGCCGTACTCTTTGTGGTTGATTCCGGCGCCTGGCTTGGACGACATGAAGGCCGCGGCATAGGGATAGCCACGCCGCGCAGCCTGCTCGGGAATCCACTCGATCAAATCATTGGTGATGTTTTCATCGGGACCGAGATAAATAATCTCGTCCTTGTCGTAGTACGAAACGAGTTGTGCAGCACTGGCCTCGCGCGATTCATCGGTGGTCACGAGCAGGTCAAGCAACGCATTGACCGCACCGCGGACTGCCTGCTGGCGATGTCCAGCCGGCTTCAGCAGCAAAACTGCCTTGGATCCGCCCTCCGGGATGTCTTTGTTTTTCAGCTGCTGGGCATGACTCAGGCCGTAAACTTCATCAAATAATCCGGCCAAGGCAAAGTCATGCTCGGTTGAATTTCGTGGCATCACCACGCGAAGTCCACCGCGGGCAATGTCTTTCCAGCGCACGTGGAAAAACCGGTAATCGTGACCAATGATGAAAAAGATACCAAACGGTTTTTCCGGGTAGAACGTCGCATCGAGAACATCCGGAGAAAGGCGGAAGGCCAATCCGGTTTTGGTCGGCGTGAAATAATTTGTTTTCAAGGTAGCATCGATAAATTCCATGGCTTCCTGAAAAATCGTCCGCTCGACTTCGTCCACGAGATCGGTGATTTTTTTCACCAATGCGCCGCGCATCTCGGCGTAAATGCTGTCGCGATTTTTTCCCTGCATCGGATCAAACTTCATCCGGAAAATATCAACGAAGGCAGAGGTCAACTCCGGATTTTTGAACAACGTTTCGCGGATCTTGTACTGCGAGTAGTACCAGGCATTATGCTTGCCCAGCATCACGTGAACAAAGCAGGCAATCCCACGAATCAAGTTCACGCCGTTTATCGACACGTTGTAGGGCTGCTGCATCAGTGACGAATACTCGTCAGCGTCCACCCATCCCAAAGTCCTGAGGGCCTTGTTGAACTTGATCAGTGGAACGGAGTTGATTTCGATCTGATCACCATTGACCGGATTGATGATGAAATGAATGACGGTGATGGGTTCGTCGTAGCCATGTTCGAATTTAACGACGAACGAACGGACCATCTGGAATTCATAGCGCTGCATCAGCAGAAAAATCTGCTCCATCGTCTCGGCCACGTTGACATTTTTCATGCCAATCGTAATCCGGGCTGACGAGGCATCGGGTGCCATTTGAATGAATGTGTGCGCACCCTCGTGGGTCTTCATGTGGCGGACCATGCGATAGGTCAACTGCAACCGCGCCGGAGTCGCATACAAAACGAAATCATCATCGAGGCGTTCCAGATACCGGTCGACCTTCGCGCCCTCTTCTGGAAATTCCACCAGGATGTCGCGCCGCGCCACGGCCATTTTGTCGGCAGCCTTGGGGTTTGTCGCATCCACCTGCACGAATCCGCTGGAGAAAAAAGACGACAGGCACAGCAAGCGATCGTGGGAAAAATAGATCGAACCCATTTTCACCGGGTTTTGCGCCAGACGACGCGCCAGGTCAAAAAGGGTGTCGGTCTCGCTGCCGGGCCCGATGTAGGTGACCTTGGTCCGGTCGCGGTCCCAAAGTTCCAGTGTCTGCTTGGTTTCAAAAATGTGTCCAGAGATGATGCCCGACAGGTGTCGGACTTTTTCGGCACGCGGTGTCGTCTGGTAGTAAATCGATGGCATGTTGCTGAAGAACCACGGGGTCAGGATCGCAATGCTTTGATCCAGTCCGCTGCGGACGGATTCGGCCACATCGCTGACGTAGCTTTCTAGTTCTTCGCCCGTCTTCACCTGCTCGTATTCATTGCCGCTATGCGGCGAACCGTAACCTTCGTCGAGATCTGCGCTGCCTGCCATGGAATGCTGCATGGAATCAGCCATCGAGTCAGGTAAATCGTTCGGGTTTTCAACGGAGTCGAGGCTGTCTTGCATGCTCAGGTCCTGTAAAAATTGAGTCTCATGCTCTTCCGCGTGCGAGTTCATCCCACTTGCGGTTTAGCGAAGTAAAAGTTGCAAGTCCAAGTCCGGCGGATAAATCATCACCGACCTGAGTCTTGTTTCTTTTGGCGGCACCAGTAACGGCCTCCAACAGATCATCGGCCGGGACACGACGTCGCGCCGTGAAATGTTCGTAAAAACGCTTCAAGGTGACATCGGCTTCCGAACCACGAAAGCAATCTGGGAGGCGATCCAGACCCTCGATGGCAAGTTCCATTAACCGTGCACTGGTCTCCGCCAAGTCATTATTTCTAAACCCTTCCGGGACTTTATGCAAAACCAACTCGATGCCTTCGGCAAAGGGCTCAAGCAGGGCCAGCGCCTCGTCTCTGGCCTTGGCATCGTATAAAAGTCCGGTGTAATAACCGGCTGGGGCCGCCATCCAGGGCGTGGCCTGGCAGTCGACCGGGCGTTGCTCCAGAAATCCGCGCGGACGAACCTCGGGAAACAGCAAGGACAAGTGGGTTTCAAAGGCTGCCATGTCGGGGCTGACTCCCATCCACGGGGCAGCCATCCATTGGTCCCAGGTCAGGCCGGTGTCCGGCACGGCGTAGCCAGCCGACTCGGCAAAAACCACGCGCGCACTGCGCACGAAATCCCAGTAGTATTCGACACATGCATCTTTATCCAGGCGTTGCATCAGGCGGCGCGGATCCCGCAGGCCCGTCCGCGAAGGATCCATGTTCAACCAGACGCGGGAGCGAAAGCCTTTGTCCCCCGTCAACCGGCGGTCGACAATGGGCGAGTTGGCAAAGGTCGCCCCTGCAAAGGGGGCAATCAACAGGCTCGCGAGATAACGCCGCGCCATCTCATCGCCCGTGGAGCCAAAATCGAGGTTCACTTGAATGGTGCAGGTCTGGCGCATCATGCGCGGACCGAAGGGGCCCACTCGCGAAAAAAACTTGTTCATTGCCGCGTAACGCGGCTTGTTCATTTGCAGACCGATCTCATCCGGGGTGTACCACGGATTGATTCCGGTCGAGACCAGTTCGATGCCATAGCCCCGCAAATGGCGCTGCAGTTTTTCGTCAACAAGATGCATCCGGTTCAGGGCATCGGACAGGCACGGGAATGGTGCCGACGAAACTTCAATCTGTCCGCCTGGCTCAAAGCTGATCCAGTCAGGAATTCCGGTCTGGCCTGGTATCGCAATTTTCATAAGAACGGACTTGGGGCCATCGCCAGAAAACTCGCACCGCCAGCCCTCGCGCTCCGCCAGGGGGACGAGCGCCTCGGCCAGCGAGTTCTCGCCATGGAGCATGACCCGGGTTGGAATTTCAGAGCGAACATCCCCGGCCCGAACTGGCCAAGATTCCATTTCGAGACCGATTTCACCCGGCCAAATTCCGTAGCGCTCGTCGTAACGCGCCGGCCTCATGCGAAATGTCTTGTCCGACAAAAACGCAAGGCACTGCTCAGCAAGTTTCGAATGATTCGGATTTGAGGGAGGCTTGGAGTTCAATTGCTCGCCGCTTCAACGTTGATCGCAAGCTCGGTTATACCGTTTTTACGAATCACATCAATGACTTTCACCACGGCGCCGTGCGGGGTTGCCGTGTCCGCCGAGATCACCGCCTGAATCGTTGTCCCCTCTGCCTGCTGGCCCTTGAAAGCCTTGATTTTCTCGCCCAGCTCGGCCACTTCCACAGCCTGGCCGTCCAGATACACCCTGGACTCCTTGTCGATGACAAAAGCAAGGTTGCGGGACTGGATGACCTGGCCCGTGTCGGCTTTCGGCAACTGAATGTTGATCGACTGGTTGACGATATAATTTGCGGTAACCATGAAGATCACGAGCAGCACCAGCATGACGTCCACAAAAGGGGTCACGTTGATTTCTGTGATTGCGTCGTCGCCCGAGTCCATCAGCCTGCCTGCCATGGCGTCTCCAATAAGTGCTAACGCGATTAAATTCTAGCGCGGTGCCAGATGTGCCATGACCACTTTGACTACGGCTTCTGAATTTGAAATATGGCGTTTCACGACACGCTGGAAAAAATTGTATGCGATGACGGCTGGTATCGCGACCATGAGGCCCACCGCAGTTGCAATCAACGCTTCAGAAATTCCGGCCATGACCACCGATGGTCCACCGGCGGGGTTTCGCGCCAAGTCCTGAAACGCAATAATGATGCCCAAAACCGTGCCAAAAAGTCCGATAAAAGGAGCATTGTTGCCAAGGGTACCGAGGATCACAATCCCGCGGTCCAGATTCTGGCGCTCGCTGATCACATAGGCCAGCATGCTTTCTTCCATGGCGCGAGGCCCTCGCGCCTGATGCTCAAGTCCACGCAGGACCACCTGACTTTCCAGGGCCGGGCTTTGCGCGCACAACTTCACAATTTCAGTGGTGTCGCCGCTCAGCAGGACTTTGGAAAGTTTTTCAGAAAACTGCGGAAAGTTGATGTCTGATTTCCGAAAATAAAAGAAGCGCTCGATCATGATCGAAACCGACAAGATGCTGAGTCCAATCAAAAGCCAAAGGATCCAGGCGCTGCCGAGCAAAGTGATGCCGAGAAGTTTTTGAACGATACTGAATTCCATTTCGTACCCTCACTTGAATTATTCGAGAAAGCTCTTCATGACCCTGCTTTCCCATGCGCTTCCGCCGAGGCTGTTGAACACCCACAAAAACCCTACACCAAAACTGCTGATCGTTCTCTTTTCAATTTCGGAGTCTGCCGCCGGACGCCCCGACAGCCATGCCCGTTCTGTATACACCTGCACACGAACCGTGACCTCATCGGACCCTTTCGGCTGGCCCAGCTTGGCCCCCAACGTGAGCCCCAATGCCGGTCCATTGAAGTTCCCCTTAACGATCCCGTCATGGCCCGAATGCGTCACACCGTTGTAATAGCCGGTGCCGCCGTAGATCCCAGCGTAACCTTGCTTCATGATCGTCGCCCCGATCGTACCGCCCAAAAGGACGAGGGATGCGTCCTCACCTACGATTTTCGCCACGCCAAGACTTCCCGGCGTGTACTGGGCCAACAACGCGACGTCCAAAACTCGATCCAAAGAATAACCCGAAGCCAGCTCCAGGCCATAGCCCTCGTAGTTGGGCGTGTCTTCTGCAGCCTGCGGGGAAAAAGAAAAGAACCTCCAGGTCGGCCCCCCCTGGATGAGAAACCCGGCCTCGGCGCCGGGTGTGATGACGATCAGGTTGAGGGCCAGGCTCACAAAGAGGAACAGGATCCGTTTCAGCGCGTCCGCGTCCACGTCCACGTCCGCGGTGAATTTCGCCGGTAAATTCAGCCGCCGCATCTCACGGCCTCCACGAGGCGTTGGCGGTATTCAGAAAAGGGCATCAGTTGATCCTGGAACCTTTGCGACGAAACCTTTGGCATGATGGCATCCGGGTGGCTGATGACGTTGACCACGTCCCAGGCCTCGCCACCGCGCATGAAAGTGTCCTTTGCGACGATTTTGTCCGCCCGCCCGATCACCCACCCTGTCCCGGCCCGTTCAAACAGAAAACCCTGCTGGTTCAACGGTTGCAAATAGACATACGGGCGATCCGAATCCAGCATCCCGGACTCGATCAGATAGCGCTGGGCGGAGCGTTCAAAGGGGGCTGCCCCAAATTCGAGCACAAACAAGTCACGCAGGCGGGCAAACCAGGTTTCGGCTGCCTCCTCCGGGGTCATAACTGGCTGGGACAAAGGCTGGGAGCGGGGCTGAGACAGCCGATGCGCCTTGGTAGCAGTGCCAGGATTCCCCGCAGATTGCACGTCGGACTTTCGGTTCTTGAACCATTTGAAATCTAAAATCGACATAAGTGTTGACACCTGAGTGGGTTTTATTTGATAGTCCGACCCGCATTCGACTGCGGGAGTAGCTCAGTTGGCTAGAGCGTCGCGTTGCCATCGCGAAGGTCGAGGGTTCGAGTCCCTTTTCCCGCTCCACTTTTTTCGTTTCCTTCTTCGTTCCTCTTCAGATTTTTTTTCAGCAGACCCTAGAGATTAGCAACCCGAACATTGACGATGTTTGGCAGGGCCGACATCGACTTGATGTCGATCGCGCCGCGCTCCGCATCCACTTTGATCAAAGCCATGGCCTTGCCGCCCTTGCGGTTTCGGCTCAGTTCAAAGCTGTCGATATTGATCCCCTTTGAAGCCAAATAATGTCCGACATCCCCGATCACACCGGGTTTATCGTGATTTTCCACGAGAATCAGCGTTCCGCTGGGATCAATCTCGAACATGAAATCATTCACCGCCGAAATCCGCAGGTAGGTTTCGTCAAAAACGATACCACCCACCGTAAGGCTCTTGCCACCGGCACCGGTCAGCAACACCCGCAGCGCGGATTTATAACTGGCCGAATCTGAATCTTCGACTTCGACGACGTTCAAGCCTAGTTTTTCGATGTGGCTGGTGACGTTGACGAATGAAACGTAATCGTCCACCACTTGCGCGGTGTAGCCTTTCATCCAACTCAAGCGGATCAGACTGTGGTCCAGTTTGGCCAAGTCGCCGCGGTAGCCGAGTTCGACCCGCGACGGATTAAAATCCAGCATCTGTCCCATCAAGGCGCCAATTTTTTCTGCCAGCAACGCATAACTGCGCAACAACGCATGATCGATCACACCGACTTCCGGCAGGTTCACGGGATAATCAACCACACCACCTTCAATCGCCTTGAAAACTTGTTCGACAATCGTTTCTCCGATGGCCAACTGGGCTTCATCAGTGGAGGCTCCGATGTGTGGCGCGCACCAGACGTGAGGATGCTGGACCAAGGCTGCAAGGGGTTTCGGTTCCTTGTCCCACGTGTCGATACCAGCCCCGGATATCTGTCCTGACTCCAGGCGTTTCAGCAGATCCACCTCGCCAATGACACCCCCGCGCGCAACATTCAAAACGCGGCTGCCTTTGGGCATCAGATCCAAAATCTCGCCACTGACCATGCCGCGCGTTTCCTGATTCAGCGGAACATGGACTGTCAGAACGTCGACATTTTCCGCAAGTTCACGAAGGCTTTTGCATGGTTTTGCGCCGTGGCGTTCAAACACATGGGGCGCGATGTAGGGATCATAGGCGAAGACTTCCATGTCAAATCCGTGGGCAAATTTCGCGACGCGATGTCCGACGTTGCCCAGGCCAACAATACCAATCCGCAGGCCGCGTGCCTCATGGCCGGTAAAACGGTGACGGTCCCAGGCACCTTGTTTCATGCTTTGATGGGCTTGGGGAATGTTGCGCAGCATTGCCAGCAGCAGTCCCATCGTCAATTCTGCCGCGGAATTTGTGTTCTTCCCCGGGCAATTGATGACCAGGATTCCTTTTTCCGTCGCATAAGAAATATCAATGTTGCCGACACCGACGGCGGCACGGGCGATGATGCGCAAGTCTGGGGCTGCGTCGATCACTTCGCGATCCACATCGGTCTCACTTCGGGTGACCAGGACGTGCGCAGACTTGACGATGGACATCAATTCCGTGCGTGAACAATCGGGATGATACCGGATTTCACTGCGATCACTGGTTCCCATGCCGCTGCCCTTGGCACGCGTCTTAAATGCGGCCAGAGCCTGTTCATGCAATGCGCCGGTGATGAGGATGTTTGTGGTCATGCGTTGAATGCCTTTAGATTCGCACGGGCTCCAACTTCACACTGCCACGATGGTTTTCAGCGCGTTTCTGCCCAGCCTTGCCAACATGAAACGATTTTACGGCTGCATATTCCCGCAAGATCCCATTTGTTTTTGATCCTGCAAAACGTTTACGAAAATGAAACCGGGCTTCCGAACTTTCCGGCAATTTCAGATTGCGCCGCCAAATGCCAAAGCTGTCAGTCATGCCGACCTGTTGGGTTTCCAACCAGACTTCCGCCCCGGCAACAGGATGCCCCTGCACATCAATGGCACGGACTTCAAACACTGCGGCACTCACCGGAGCGGTGCGCGTGAACGCCGCAAAGGCGCCAGCACTGGCAGCAACGGCGACGACACCGGCGATGATAAAATTACGGATTGAGCTAGTCATGATATTTCCATGCTAGCGAGCGATGCGATCACAAAAAATGGGCAGAAAAATGCCAGTCAGAATTTGCCGGGTTTATCGCAAATCAATCAGATTTGAAAAACGCTGGCGCAGTTCCGGGCCGGGCGCAGGGCCTCGCAGCGCAGGCGAACCGCCTCAATGTCTTTGGTCGTCATGACTTTGACGCTGGCGGGCTTCAAGCGAAAACGATTTTTAGCCGTGATCACGATATCGGCTTCCACCATGTAGAGGTGGTCGGTTTGGGTCCACGCATTTTCGCGACCGAAGAGAAGAATCCGGAGGGACTCGCCCTTGATCATTTTGCCCCAGGTCGTGGTTAAACTGTCGTTGTCACGCATAGCCACGGAGAATCCGATGTCGGATTCGCCGAGGGCTGGAATTTCCCAGAACTGGACCATGAACGGCGTGTAGGCACCCACCGTAGATTCCATGGGAATCCCCAGCTCTTTTTTGGCCAGTGACTTGAGCGCTTGCTGATCCACGGGGCCCATCGGACAATCGTTGGCCAGGATCATTTCAACGAGTTTGGGGCGTTCGTAATGAGAGCCCTTCCAGTCCACGCGGCCGTCGCCCCCGCTGCATGGAAACCCCATTGCAAGCCAAACAGAGTTTTGAGCCAGACCCGGGGCGTCGTTGCGCGTGGTGCATGGGCGAAAGAATTTGGTGACGACATAGCTGCTGGATGCGCTGATCACGGGTGGAGTCCCGGCGACGGTGCCGTCAGAGCCCGGCGTTGCAATAATGGCCTGGCAGGGGTCTGCACCCGGAATGACATCAGAGGCCGGTTTATCAGGCCCTGCGACATTGGAAGGGGCGACTGGGGCAGCTGACGCCACACTGGGAGCGGCCTTGCTGCGCACTGTTGAAGTTGAGGTTGAGGTTGAGGCTGGGACCCCTGCCGGGACTGGAGCCTCGTAAACGCCGCCATAGGCTTGCGCTCTGGCTGGCATCACATCCCCGCGGTGAGGTGCACCGGGGGCTTGGCCAGCGGCCATTCGGGCCTTGGCCCTTTGAATGGTTGTACAACCGGTCATCGCCGGAAGAAAAATCGCCAGGGTTATAGAAAGTCCCTTTTTCATGCGCGAACCATCGGAAGATCCTGTCCATTCTAAAGCCGGCCAGCAGAGGTCACCCCGCGGCAGAGGTCGCTGCAACCACAGCAAGCTACCAATATGACTGGATTTAAAATGAATTTATCAAAAATTACAAGATGATATAGATAATCAAAACAGCCTAAAGGCCCCCACCATCGAATCCTCAATCCATTCGTTACAATGATAAATTTCGGCTTATCGAAGGTTGACAAAGTAAGTTCTATTTAATATTCCCAACATGCTTTGCAGAATCGCTAGAAAGCATTAAATTAGTTAGTCTTCGCTACCCGGCCTTGCCACTAAAGCGGGCACGACAACCGGCGTCGACGGTTAAGTTTTCAGGAGGCATCATGGCATCGGTTCAGCTTCGTCCAGGTGACACACTCAATATCGTATGGACCTCGGTCCAGGAAACTCCACTCGGCATGAAAGAAGTCGAGTCGAACTTTGCCTTCACCTACGAAGAGCTCCTTGCCCGCCTCAAGGCCAAAGGCCGCGTGGGCAAATCCCGTCGTTCCGGAACGGACGGCGCCCGCTTCAGCCGTATCGTTGCCCTCGCCACGAACGCAATGCGCAAAGGCAAGTGGTCCACTGGTGCTGACATTGACCGTGACGTTGTGTTCAGCAAGTTGATGCGCAAGTTCAACGAACTTGAAAACCATGAGTACGCCAACATCACCGCCAACGCACGCGAGGCGCTGGCCGCCCTTCATGAGAGCAAGCACTTGAAGCCAAACCAGAAGAAAGAGCTCAAGACAGCTCTTGATTCTGCAAGCATTCCTGTAGCCTGATTGTGGATTCCGTGGCCGGATCAAACGAAAGCAAAACGCGTTCGTTCCGGATCATCGGAATCAACCACCTCGGATTGGCTCCCAAAGATCCTTCAAAGGCCCGGACGTTCTTCACGAATGTTCTGGGCCTTGGTTTTTTGGGCGAAGAACTCGTCAAGGAACAGATGACCAATACCGTCATGATCGATTCAGCGATGACCAATTCAGCGCCGACCGATTCAGCCACGGCGACCAGCGCGAAAATTCCCACCGGCCGTCCGATGTTGGAAATCCTGGAGAACGAAACCGGACCCGACGGTCCAAAACCAGGACCCATCGCGAAATTTCTGGCCAAAAAAGGCTCGGGCATCCATCACGTCGCCTTGCAAGTCGACAACCTCGACGCGGCCTTGGCCTACATGCAAGCCAACGGCGTCCAAATGATCGACTCCACCCCCCGACCTGGATCCCACAACACACGCATCGCCTTCATCCATCCCGAGTCCACCGGCGGCCTGCTCGTCGAACTCGTCCAGCAGCTTTAAACACCGTCATCCTGAGCGTTCTTCGTCATCCTGAGCGTTAGCGAAGGATCCTTTCTTCCTCCCGCACGCTACTCGTCATCCTGAGCGTTAGCGAAGGATCCTTTCTTCCTCCTGCTCCCCTGCTCAAAATTAATTCTTTGTGGATAACACCCTCAACCCACAGCAAACGCGAATCATTTCATTTTCATTTTTGCGAATAAACGAAATCACGCGATGATGTCGCCCTGTGACACCTGATGTCACACAATTCCTTTTAATGTCAGGATCTTGCAGGATGAACACCAATGCACTATTTCGATAACCCGTCGGACGAAACCACCAGCGGGAGCAATCAAATGCAGCAAAACGAACAAATGCCTCAAATCATGGCGATGCTTACAAAAATTTTTGCGAAGCTTGAGGAGCACGATTTACGATTCGATGCGCTCGAGCAGCGGATGACTGCCATAGAGGAGCGGATGACCGCCCTCGAGCAGCGGATGACCGCCCTCGAGCAGCGGATGACCGCCCTCGAGCAGCGGATGACTGCCCTCGAACAGCGAGTCAGTGCCCTCGAACAGCGAATGACCGCCCTCGAGCAGCGAGTCAGTGCCCTCGAACAGCGGATGACCGTCATGGAGACAGAGGTCTCCCGCTTGGGGGTCTTATTCGAAGACAACGAAAAGAAACTTCAACACATCCTCGACGTGTTGAGCAGCTACCTCAAAAAGATGGAAAAAGTGGATCACCTGGATGAATCCATGATCGAACAAACTCAAGGACTGCAGATCACCAAAATTGCGCTGGCCAACCACATCCAAAACCGTAAAATTCATCTCATGCCTGCACGCGGCCGACCAAAAAAGAATCCGGATGAATCTGAAACTTGAATATAAAACCCATGCCATAGCGGCATGGGTTTTATCGTAATTCTGAAATACTGATGAATTATTAAATCAGTTCCACCCTCGTGATACGTCCCTAGTTCAGCCCTGCCCGCTCAGATTCGACAGGCCAGAAATTTGCGCTAGATTTCTTGATTACCGTTGCGGGATTTTTCAAGTCACGCGCCACAATTTGATCCGTGGATACTGTAAAGAGAAACCCATCGAACTTGAAGGCGCGCCGGATGAATCCCAATTGTGTAATAAACTCAATCTCAGTGACTTTGTCTGATCCCACATCAAGGATCATCGCGCCCCCATCAACAGGAACAAATGCGATTTTTGTTTCTGGATCATACATGAAAGCTTTGTAGTCCTGATTGGCTTCTGAGCTTCCTTGCCTTTTGACGGTTGATACTTCCTTTAGTTCGTCGGCTTCTGACGTATCGAATAATGATATTTTAACTTCTTCAGTTATGCCGCCACCCATCATGTTCTGTTCGATTCCTACACCGAGCAATCGCCCTTCTGCGACTGGGTGCAGATATTCTGAAAAGCCTGGAACTTTCAATTCACCCAGAATTTTTGGTGCCGCCGGATCCGTCATACTGATGGCGAACAGTGGGTCAATCTGACGAAACGTCACCATATAGGCCATTTCATCGACATAGCGTACCGCCTTGATGTCTTCTCCTGGTGCGATTCCAGTGATGCTGCCGGTTTCGACGAGCTTCGTTCCGTCTTGCTTGATTATAAAAAGGTTGTTGGCGCGCCCTCCCGGGCTTTGAAAGGAAGCTCCGATCACCGGCCGATCGCTCCATCCACCCATTGCGGCATCAACCTGGGGCTTGAGCTCCGAATTAGTCGCCAGAACAAGATAACTGGATCCGGCGAGCGTGACTTCCCGCATCGCAAAGGCGTCTTGAAGCTTTCCAGGTGCTTTTCCGCTGGCGCTCAACTGGAGCGTACCGGAACTTGAATCGAAACGGATTTTGTGAATGCCAGTGACGTCATTATGAATCGCCTCTGTCACGTAAAGGTTCTCTTCGTTCATATAAATCATCCAACCTGCCGCGAATACTCCAATAACGCTGGCTGGCTTTTCTGGGGCATGAACGTCCATTGAGAGGACCTTCGTCAAACTCAAGTCATTTGGATTGACCTGGGGCTTGCCAATCATGCCGCATTCGATTCCAGCAATTTGCGTGCCTTCAGGTTTTTCGTCTCCCGTAAGGCCTACGTTGAACACAGCGATGAGGTGGCCATGAGTGACACGGGACTGGCTGACCGGCTGTTGGAAATGTTTTTCGATAATCAAGGACGGCTTCGCATTATCGGCGAGTTCAAAAATACTGACGCTTGATCCGATCTGAGACGCCCACCCATTCTTCACTACGCTGAATTGGTTCACGACGACTACGAGACGGCCTGCATCAATATACATTCCCGCAATCTGCTGCCCTGTTTTTTGATGAAGTTCTCCGACCTTGCTAAGATCAGACCGACGCAGGAACGTCAGTTTATTTCCCCTTGCGACAACGATCTGCTTCTCTCCAACAGCAATTAAGTCAGCTTCGGCGACCCCTGCCTCCTGACGGTTACCAAGGATCTCGGAGGAACTGCTGGTCGATATTGGTGCCGCAGGCGCAGCACGGGCTGCACGGGCTGCACCGGCTGCACTGGGACGGCCATGATTCTCGTTGCCACAACTTCTGACGCCAACAATCGAACGGACGTGTTCTGAGATTTCGTCACACGATACAAAAGTCTCCACTGGTCCTGCGGCCAAGCGGGCCTTAGGCCACTGAAAGTTCGCGTCATCGGAACGCATCCGGGTCGTTGATTCACTACACGCGCCAACAGCAAACGCAGCCAGTACAGTCGTCAAAAAGATCGAATTGCTATTCCGTTTTTTGTCGATACTCATGGGCACCTCCTAAGTTGAGGCACTTTTCGGCAACCGGCCCTCCATCGAGTAGACAAAGGGGCATGAAACCGTATTCACGCGTATTCGCGAATTGGCCGCCCGGTTTCTGTCATTTACGAGAGCCGCTGGTATACAGGGAACGGGCAAAAGTGACATAGGTTACGGAGGGTTAAAGCTCTCATTCAAGAATTCGACGTATTACGCCGAATACACCCGTTAATGAAAGATTCAGCACCAGAAATTTTTGGTTTTCTCGATTACCGCCGCTACCTCGCGGCGGTCTATGATGCGCGCAAGGCGGCGCGTGGGTTCAGCTTTCGGGCGTTTTCAAAGCTTGCTGGTTTCAGCTCCCCGAACTTCATGAAGCTTATCATCGACGGTGAGCGAAACCTTGGTTCACAGGCGATCATTCAGGTCGCACACGGCCTGAAACTTCAAGGTCACTCCCTGGAATACTTTAAAGTGCTGGTCGCAATGAATCAGACGCCCGATGACTTGCAGCGGGTGGCGCTGTTGGCGCAGTTGCAGGCATTGATGCCCCACGGCCGCCGCCGAGAGATCGGTGCAGAGGGTGTTCAATACCTCAGTTCCTGGCTTTACCCGGTGATGCGCGACCTGATCGCTACAAATGAATTTCGTGAGGAACCTTATTGGATCGCACGCCGCCTGCGTGGCCGGGTGTCGTCAGAGGAAGCTCGCGATGCGATCCGCTTCCTTCTGCAAAATGGTTACGTTCGTCGCAACGATGCAGGAAAGCTGGAGGCCGCCGACGATGTGGTTTTGTCGACAGACGAAGTCCGCAGCCTGGCCGTGAGGTCCTATCATCGGTCGATGCTTGGTGAGGCCATCGACGCCCTTTCGAATGTGGCTATAGAGGAACGAGAATATGGGGCTTTGACGGCGGCGATCCCGCGTGCGGCACTGCCTGAATTGAAATCACGCATTAAGGCATTCAGGAAAGAATTGCACACTTGGATCATGGCGCAGGTTGCCGTCACGAGTATCGATTCAGCCCGGGAAATCATCCAGATCAATATCCAGATGTTCCCGCATACGGGTCAAGGCCAAGCGAAGGACTCGGATTCCCACGATCAAGACGCACCAGGGGAGGTCGCTTGAAAACCACTCTTGCAAAGTACACGACGCTTTTATTTATATTGGCTGCCTGCGATGGACCACGAGGCACCGAGGTTGGCAATGGCGCTAAACCACAACGACGGCCAGCCGCCGGAAGTCGTTCCCCAGATGGAGTCAGCTCATCACCAATCGTTCAGGAAGATCTAGCCAAGTTGATTCTGAGTTCGCAATGCCATTCGTTGCTTATGCCATCGCGAACAGGGTTACCTACATTTAAGCCCTATACGGCTCCAAGTTCACTGGACGTCGTGATGGCCACAATTGCTTCTGAAAAACGCGTCATCGCTGTCGAAGTTGCGTTGCCAGCGCCCAAAATCATGTTGGGCGGGGATGAGATTTCACGGCAATCGCCGGACAGCACAGCCACCACTTGCGTGGGGCAGGAGGCCATTTCGACTTCACAATCACCCGACGGGTCATCCCTTGTCGTCCTTGAATCGCGACTTAAGATATCAGACCGTGAATTTGCCGTAAGGATCGAGCGCGTTGAAAAAGGCGACACCTCTATACTGGGGCGGGTTGAGCTGCGTGGGCTAGAAGGCTATCGCGTGGTTTGGCAGGTCAAATAGAATCTTGAGGCCAATATTTCAAAACACTCAGATAATAAATTCACTGTGGATAACACCCTCAACCCACAGCAAACGCAAATCATTTCATTTTCATTTTTGCGAATAATCGAAACCACGCGATGATGTCGCACTGTGACACCTGATGTCACACAATTCCTTTTAATGTCAGGATCTTGCAGGATGAACACCAATGCACTATTTCGATAACCCGTCGGACGAAACCATCTGCGGGAGCAATCAAATGCAGCAAAACGATCAAATGTCTCAAATCATGGCGATGCTTACAAAAATTTTTGCGAAGCTTGAGGAGCACGATTTACGATTCGATGCACTCGAGCAGCGGGTCAGTGCCCTCGAGCAGCGGATGACTGCCATGGAGCAGCGGATGACCGTCATGGAGACAGAGGTCCGCCGCTTGGGCGCCTTATTTGAAGATAACGAAAAGAAACTTCAGCACATCCTCGACGTGTTGACCAGCTACCTCAAAAAGATGGAAAAAGTGGATCACCTGGATGAATCCATGATCGAACAAACTCAAGGACTGCAGATCACCAAAATCGCTTTGTCCAACCACATCCAAAACCGTAAAATTCATCTCATGCCACCACGCGGCCGACCAAAAAAGAATCTGGATGAATCTGAAACTTGAACAGAAAACCCATGCCATAGGGGCATGGGTTTTATCGAGATTCTGAAATACTTTTGGCAGGTCAAATAGTCTCATACACATAGACACGCCCACTGGAACTGCTGACGAACTTCACTTATACTTGATGGATAATCCTTCCTGTTTTTTTTGTGCGACAAAAGGAGAAGGTGAATGACGATCTATCTGCGGGTTTCAAGAACCCACGTCGTACTCGCGATGGCTACGGCGTTTTTGTCACTCCTTTTTCCTGTCACAGGCTCTGCTGCGTCTGACAAACCCCTCACTGAAAACGACAACTTCGAAAAAATCAATCTTGTTGAAAACAGCAGCAGGGCAGACCTCCCACGAAAAAGAAGAAAACCATCCCGCTCGCGCCTTAATGCATCCGATGCCGGAGACGTGTCAGATTCCACCGGGCCTTCCGGGTTGGCCTCCAAAACAGTCGTGCGGGGATCACTGGGACTTTTCTTGAACAGCAGTTCTTCGTTGGTCTTTGGCGCTGGCGTCAACTTCCCACTCGCCAAGTCCGTAGTTTTTGATGGCGGCGGAGACTATGTTTCCTTCGGGAGCACCTTCATTTCCATCAGCTTGATGCGCTTCACGGGCGGAGCCGCTTATGTTATTAGTCCAAGCCCGGATACCATGTTCCGGTTTGGCGGCAGAGCGGGTTTGGCTAGAATCGCAGTCTCAGCCCAGGTACCAGGTTTTTATGGCGAAGCGGACACTAATTACTCAAACAGTGAAATGTCTTTTTACGCCGAGGGTCGCCTTGCTGTTGAAAAGGCGATTGGCAAAATAACGATATCCGGCGAGTTGCAGATCCCACTTATATTGGGCACCAGTACGACTGGCGCCAATTCGCTTGCCATCTATGGTGGACTGGGTTTCGTGCTCTAAACGGCTTGTTAAAAATTCACTGTGGATAACACCCCCAACCCACAGCAAACGCAAATCATTTCATTAAAAAGATGGAAAAAGTGGATCACCTGGATGAATCCATGATCGAACAAACTCAAGGACTGCAGATCACCAAAATTGCGCTGGCCAACCACATCCAAAACCGTAAAATTCATCTCATGCCATCACGCGGCCAAAAAAAGAATCCGGATGAATCAGGGATGTAAGATGAGTCGAATTCTAACTTTTTATTCAGTGATTTTTTTTATCGCCTCCGCCGCCACTGCATACATTTGGAATTTTCGTCCCGATTTGGCTTTCGCTGCGGTCTACAAAATCTACGTGCTTAGATCCGGGTTGCATGAAGAGGTTGTGGCCACGCCCACGCAGTCGTTTAGAATTTATACGGGTGGGGCAGCGGGCGGGACTCCCGTCCTGATGATTCACGGATTTGGCGACAGCCGGATTTCGTTTGGCCAGGCGGCACGATTTCTGAGCCGCGAGCACCGCCTGATTTTACCCGACGTCCCGGGATTCGGAGACACGCCGGAAGATCCCTCTGCGAACCACGGCATCAGCCATCAAGTCAGCGCAATGAAAGCCCTGCTGGACGCCATGGGAATCAAGAAAGTCGCCCTCGTTGGCAATTCCATGGGCGGGCATATATCTGCCGCATTCACCCTGACGTATCCAGATTTCGTCGAGAAACTGGTCGTCATCGATCCCGCCGGACTTCGCGTGGACGACCAAAATCCCTATGCCGATGTCCCTTCTAAAATGAACAGCGATGCTGATTTTGATGCTTATATGGACAAGCTTTTTTTCAAACGTCCCTGGATTCCAGGTCCTTTCAGGAACGACTTTATCAAAAAGGCGAATGCCCGGTTCGCATGGCTCAATCGCCTACGGGGCGAAATTCGCGCGGACAAGGATTACCCGCTCAACGACCGCATTGCTGGCATCACCGTTCCAACGCTGATTTTATGGGGTCGCCACGACCGCATCATCAGCGCGGTTCACGCACCAGTGTGGCATGAAAAAATCAAAGGATCACAACTTGTGATCTGGGAAGACGCGGGCCATTCACCGCAATACGAATACCCGGAAAGGGTTGGCCAACTGCTGAGCGAATTTCTCTAAAGGTAGTCGACTTCGACGGCGACATCGCCAAGGATCCGCACCTGGCAGGCTAGGCGCTCGTCAGGATCGGCCCGCATGGCTTTCAAGAAATCGGCCTCGGCCGCCGTCGGCGGGCTCAAGTGCTCGCTCCCGCTCAGGATTTTGATATTGCAAATACCGCAGTCAGCCTTGCGGCAATCAAATTCCAAACCGATCACGTGCTTCGCGCAAACACCCTGAAATCCAAGCCCCTTGCGCACTGGAATCTCGCGGATTTTACCCTTGTGATGAACCGTCAGAATAATTTCCATAAGACTAATTTAAAGACTCCCAATGCCGCAGAAAAAACAGGGGAATCTTCACTCGATACTGGCGACCCGAACCAGAAGTCATCAGGTATGTCCCGCGCATGTTTCCCGTCGGAGTCGTCAGTGGACACGCACTCGTGTAAGTGAATGCCTGCCCCGGCTGCAAGACGGGCTGCTCACCGATCACACCATCGCCCTTCACTTCATGCACCTGCTGGTTGCCGTCGGTGATGATCCAATGGCGGCTCAGGAGTTGGGCTTGCTCCCTCCCAGCGTTGCGAATCTCCACGTGATAGGCAAATAAAAATTGCTCCATCGCCGGATTCGACTGGGCCGGAACATACTCAGGCGTCACCGTGATCTGGATGCCATCCGTGGTCTCTGAATAACTTGCTTTTTGTGTGCTCATGTTTTTTTTGTTTCCGCTGTTTCATCACGCTTTTGCAAAAGCTGCGCCGCGATGCTGACTGCAATTTCAGAAGGAGAATTGGTCCCGATGGGCAAACCCACGGGACAATAAATGGCATTGACTTGATCTTCGCTGAAACCTTCTTGAAGCAAATTCGCCCGCAGGGTCCGGGCCTTTGGCACACTGCCAATCACCCCGATAAACGCCGCCCTGTCCCCGCCTCTTTTCAGGATCTCGCGAACGATCGGAAGGTCTGTTGCGTGACCCTGACTGATGCAAAGATAAAAAATATTTTCCGGTAGTTGCCTGACAAAAGCCGGCAGGTCCAGGGTTAGTACTTTTTCCAGGTTCGGACGGGCAGGAATTTTTCCCAACCAGTCTTCCCGGTGATCGATGCACCACAAGTTGCAATCAAAGGACGCCAGCAAAGGGACCACGGCCTGGGCAACGTGGCCGGCACCAAAGACCGCAATGTTCCAGGTCCGGTTTGCCGCAAGTTCATAAAACACTGTGGCAACCCCACCACAGACCATATTCAAGTCCTGTTGCAAGTCATAGCGGACCAGGCACGGTTCGCTCTCGCCCCCAACGCGGGCAATCAAACCCTTAGCGTGCTCGATGGCTTTGGCCTCCAACCGCCCCCCGCCAATGGTTCCCCAGGCGAGGCCCGCATTGGTGATGATGGCCTTGGCCCCGATATCTTGTGGAACATGACCCTCCGGCGCGATCAATGTCACTGTGACAAACGTCGTGCCTTGGGCAGAAAGCTCCTGAGCCTTGGCAATATACTCGCGGATGAAGCGGCTCACTTCGACACCGATCCCGACGCCGAATCGCCTGCGTCCCATTTGGCAAATTCAGCCGGCGCCAGCGCGCGCAGAACCCGCTCTGACGTCGCCGGAATCTCCAGGGGAACAATCTTGTTGTTGCGGAAGGCCATGACGGCGTCGCGCACTGCCGTCCAAACAGAAATCGAAAGGAGTAGAGGCGGCTCGCCCGCAGCCTTTGTGCCGCGGACGTTAACGGTGTTGCCTTCATTGTGAACGAGGTTCGCGTTAAAAATACGTGGTGTGTCTTGCACGCTGGGAATTTTATAAGTGCTCGGAGAATGAGTCAGCAGCAGACCGTCAGCGTTGTAAACAAGATTCTCTGTGGTCATCCAACCCATGCCCTGAATGAAGCCCCCTGTTACCTGGCCCATATCGAGGCCATGATTTACGGGACGGCCTAGATCCATCAGGATATCAACGCGACGGACTTTAACTTCACCCGTCCAGCGGTCCAATTCAACTTCGCTCGCGGCGACGCCTTGGGTGAAATAAAGAAATGCGCGGCCTTGGCCCTTAACTTTGTCAAAGCCAAGGTTTGGGATGTGAAAGTGGGCGTACTCGCTGACCGAGATGCGGTTCAAATAGGCTTCGCGGACCAGTTCCGAAAACCCAATGCTGAAGCCAGTGCCAAAACCCACCTGAACCTGGCCATTGCGGAACTCCACTTGCGTCAAATCTGGATCGTTTAGGCCCGCCCCGACTTGAATTTCCGGGACCGTGCCAAGGCCGGCTGTCTTGTTGGCCCATGAATCCTGCGGAATATCTTTTAACCTCAAGGCCAACGCCGCGAGGCGTTTTTTTAGCACCACACAAGCCTGCATGGCAGCCGCCCCGTTGATGTCGGTGCCACTAGAAGCCGCCGTGGGCGAGGTGTTGGCATTTTTTTCCGTCGAGGTCGGCATCACGCGCACGGCCGACATGGGCAAGCCAAACTGTTCGGCGACAATTGCGGCAATGCGGGCGTTGACCCCCTGCCCCATCTCCACCGCACCGGTAGAAACCTGCACCGTGCCATCCGTGTGGATGATCACCAAGGCGTTGCCTTGGTTCAAAAATCTTGTCGTAAAAGAGATCCCGAATTTCACCGCCGTCAAAGACAGGCCGCGGGGATTTCCGCCATTTTCCAGAGCCGTCTTGTTCCAAGCTTGAATCTCGCTGCGGCGTTTGCGGTATTCGCATTCCCGTTCCAATTTTTCAAACAGACCCGGGAGCAGGTTGTTTTCAACCTTTTGCCCGTAATGGGTTGTGTCTTGACCGGGCCCGTAACAATTGAGTTTGCGAATATCAAGGGCATCGCGCCCCGTGACCCTGGCGATGTCTTCAATGATTGACTCAATCATGGCGACACCTTTGGGGCCGCCGAATCCGCGAAATGCAGTGTGCGGATGGTAATTCAGCCGGCAGACTTGACCACGGACGCGCATGTCCGCAATGAAATAGGCGTTGTCACTGTGCAGCATGGCCCGTTCCATGATGGCCGTCGATAAATCGGCGTAGGCGCCGCCATCGGAATAAAGCATCGCATCAAGGGCCAGGATGCGCCCATCGTCATCAAACCCGACTTCATAATGGATTTGGAACGGGTTGCGTTTGCCGGTGATGATCATGTCGTCATCTTTGGAGATCGCCAGGCGTGCCGGGCGACCGCTCTTTTGCGCGATCATCGCAGCATAGGCCGCAATCGGGGCGGCTTGGGATTCCTTTCCGCCAAACCCGCCGCCAAGGCGCTTTGCAATGCAAACAACATCTTTAAAGGCCAGGCCGCAAGCTTCGGCCACGACGTGCTGGGTCTCGGTTGGATGCTGGGTCGATGAATGGACTTCAAGTTGGCCGTCTTCGCGGGGATAGACGGCCGCCGCCTGGCTCTCGAGGTAAAAGTGATCGGCACCGCGAATGACCACAACGCCAGAAAGTTTATGCTTTGCGCGGGCGATGGCCGACACGGCATCGCCGCGGGCAATCGTGCGTTCTGAACCAATAAAACTTTTTGCGGCGAGGGCTTCGTCAATGGTCCGGATCGCCGGAAGTTTCTGCCATTCCACCTGAACGGCCGCAAGTCCCTTTGCCAAGGCCTCGCGCGTCTCCGCACCAACAACAGCCACCACCTCGCCCGCGTAGTTGACTTCGCTGGCGGCAATAACCGGTTGATCCTGAAAAATCGTTCCCCAAGCGTTGTGGACCACATCTTTTGCCGTGACTGCCGCCATCACACCGGGGATTTTCAGCGCCGGCGAGGCATCCAGTTTGGCAACCCGTGCTCTGGCAAACGGGCTGTAAACAAGGCCGCAAAAAAGCTCGCCCTTGAGCATCGGACGGTCATCGACATATTCCGAACGGCCGGTCACGTGGGTCAGGGCGGAATCGTGGGGGGCACTGCCTTTGCCTGCGCTGTCCTTACCGACATCTTTGTCTGTGATGATCTGAAGTGAACCCTTTGGATCAAACACTGAGCACCTCCTGGCCATAACGGCGGAAGAGGTTTGCCGCCAGAACCCGGCGGTAGGCTGCCGTTCCGCGCGCGTCAGAGAGCGGGGTCAAGACACCGGCAATCAATTGCGCAACGGTTTCGATCAAATCGGGGGACAAAACGGCGCCTTGAAGGGCCGCCTCTGCTCCGGGCACCCGGACCGGAGTTGCAGCGACACCGCCAAAAGCGATGCGTGCCGATGTAACGACGCGCGCCGGGCCTCGTCCCGAAGTGGTCAGGGCAAAGGCCCCGCTGACGGCGCTGATGTCGAGGTCTTTTCTTTGACTGACTTTGTAGAGCCGCAGAAATTCCCGGGGCGGCGTTTTATCAAAGGACACGTGGGTGATGATCTCGCCCGGTTCCATCGCAAGTTTTTTATAGCCAAGGTAAAACGCGGTCATGGGCACTGTGCGTTTTTTCACTGGGCCCTTGCCCCCGGGGCGACTGGCCAAATGGACGGTGCCGCCCGCAATCAAAAGAAACGGCAAGGTATCGCCAATCGGCGAAGCGTTGGCAATGTTGCCGACTAGAGTCGCGACATTTTTAATTTGGGGAGATGCAAACAAATTCAGAAAACGAGAAAATTCCGGCGCAGTGTCGATCGTGGCGCGGCGCAAATCGGCCAGAGTCACCCGCGCGCCGATGGTGATGCCGCTGCGATTTTTTTTGATCGCATAAAGATCTGGAATCAGATGCAAACTCAGAATCGCCTGAGGCAATGGTTTGCCCTTGTTGATCTGGACGCCAAGATCCGTGGCGGCGCCGAGAACGCGGAATCCCGGGTTGTGCGCCGCAAATGTCGTCGCATCGCGCAGGGTTGTCGGAGCAAAATAAACGACATCGTCATTTTTTATGGTCACCGGTTTCTTTTGGGTCGCAAGCAAATCATCGGTGGCAGCATCGTTCAAATAACGCCCCGCCACCGAATGGGTTTTGTTGGCGCGGACCATCACGGCAGCATCAATGATCGGCTGATAACCAGTGCAGCGGCAAAGATTTCCGGTCAGGTAATTGCTGGCGGTTTTGGCGTCGACTTGGTCGTGCCGTTCCAGCATCGCGCTCAGCGCCATGACGAATCCCGGCGTGCAATAACCGCACTGAGATCCGTGGCTGTCGGTCATCGCTTTTTGGGCCGGAGAAAGTTCCGGACCATTTTGGATGCCTTCGACGGTGACAATATGGGAACCGTCCAGTTGAGCAACAGTGGCGATGCAGGAGTTGATTGCCTCAAACCGGGGCGTCCCGTCCGGCGTGGGAAATGCCCTCAAGACCGTGCATGCGCCGCAGTCACCTTCGGCACAGACAATCTTGGTTCCCGGCAGGCTGGCTTCCTTGCGGAGCCACTCCGCCATCATCATCAAGGCCTCACGACCGCGAACCTCGCGCCGGACCCCGTTCAAATAAATAGTAGAATGGTCTCGCATCATGGTTTTTCTATATCATGTCCAACCCATCTTTTTGACTCGATAATTTGCCTTGTACCTGAGGTCGAAGGGCGTGTAGCCTTCCCGTACATCCCAGGCCAACTCAAGGAGAAGAGTCATGCGTATTCCCAACCGGTTTTCCTGTGCGTCCGCGATTCTGATCCTTGCGGCATATTGCAGCGCGACATCGGCATTTGCCGCCATCCACGAACTTAAATTGGCTGGGCCGGGCACTTCGCCTGACGACCCGGCTTGCGTTAAGCAAGCGAATGATATTGCCAATGAATTCGGCAGGTTGTCGGGTGTCACGATTATCGAAGTCACGTGCCAGTCAGATCCCGTCGCAGAAAATTTGGCCATCATCCGCTATGCCGCTCCGGATGCTGTCAATGTCTACAATTCCAACACCGGCCAACTCGATCACTTTAGCAACGGTTACGACACTGTTGAAGAATGCTCTGCAGGGCTTGCCCCAGAGATTGACATCTACAGCCGCCATACGGGAATCAGCCCGTTTGCTGCCTATTGCTTTCACTCAATGACCCCAGGCTCCGGTTGGGTCGGAACTTACAAGACCGCGATTTACGGGATCAATCCAAACCCGGGCCTGCCAGTGAGCCGAAAACACCGGGCTGGCGCGACCATCACCCTGCCCCCTCTGGACATCCCGGCCGTGAAAACCATGGCGACTGGCATTGCGCAGCGTTCGGGAATCGATATTGTTTCGGTCAGCATCGGGCAGGGACTTTCCACGTGGGAAATCAGCGCAGCTTTTTACGGCAGCAAAAACGTCAACATTCTGGCCGAACCCCTTGGAAATTTTGCCGCGGGAACCTCTTGTGAAGAAAACGCGACGGCCCTGAATCAGGTGTGGAGCACGTCGGGACTGATTGACGCAGGTTTCTTCTGCATGGATGCCTCGCGCAACGCCCGCCGCCTCGGAATGTTCTGGTGGTCCAGCCATTCATTTAGTGGTGAGGACTTCATCATCAATCGTCTGGACACCGATTACGCAGATATTGAATCTTGCCAGGCAGGGAAAGCCAAACTTGTCGACAGCCTGACCCGCGCCGGTGAACACGTGGTTGCAGCACTCTGTTCCCACGCCTATACGCCTGCTCCAGGCAAACCGTTACCTTTTCAGGTCACGGTGATCACGAAATAAGACGGAGGCTTGCACGCGATGGACCTGAAAAAGGAAAGTAAAAATAAAAATAAAATTTACGCCCTGTTGATTGCCTCCGCGATTGCAGGCGTGGCTGGATACTTTTTTATAAATCCAAAAGTGGCTCAGGTCGGCGATTATTCAATTTACAAAAATGATGTCGATTGTCGAGACGCGATCATCCTGAGCAGCTATCCGGACGACAAAAGAAAGCTGGGCCTTTACCAGTTGACCCAGTCGTACCAGTACGCGCAGATCCTGAAGAACTTCAAACAGACGATCACCAAGGATCAAATCCAAAAGGAAAAAGAGCGCATCGACAAGTCTACGTTGATGCCCGAGAATCTCGCCAAGATCAAAGCCGCCTGCGGTGGCGACGGCTGGGCTTATGAAAATGCTTTTATTTTGCCGGCCTTGGTGGACCGGGTCATTTATTACGAATTCTTTCTGAAGAATCCAGAAATTCACCGGGAATTATTTGAGAAGGCTCAAGAGTGGCGCGACCGTGCCATTAAAAATCCAGGGGATTTTGAAACTCTGGCTAAAAAAGAAAATCACCCGGTTTCATTGTTTGCGGTGTCCCTGGACCGTGGCCTGGAGTGGGCCCCTCCACCCGGGATAAAAGGCATGAAGCACGGTCCAGCCATGATCGATCGCAGCGGCAAGGGAACTCCGGCGGCAATCCAACGAAGTTTGGACCAGCAGCAGGAACAACAAATTTCTGCTGAAGGAAAAAAATGGATCGAAGAGGTGATCAAGCCCCTTCAGCCTGGACAGGTATCGCCGCGCGTCATCGACCAGGGTGAAGTTTGGATGGTGGTGAAGTATCTGAGACCGACTGTGAATGAAAAAAGCAGCTTCAATATGCAGGGAGCTGTCTTTCCGAAAAGGAATTATGGGGAATGGCTGGAGGCTCAAAAAAAGTTGATCCCGGTCAATCCACCGCTACTTCTTAAGTGACAGCAACGCCCCGGCCATCGCCAACACCATGCCGGCGATCCGCGGCATGGTCGGAGGTCGCCCTTCGGAAAGGGTGTCCCAAATCAAAGATGTGAAAAGTTGCCCGGCAAGCATTCCAACGACGGTTGCCACGGCCCCGACGGAACTGATCGCCAGCGGGACCAAGGCCGTCAGCGTGAATGAAATGAATCCTGGGATGACGTACCACCAGTTGATGCCACCCGTAAAACGAGGCCGGACCAAATCTGGAACCCGGTCGCCCAAAGCAAAAAAAGCCCCCAACGTCACCATCGCCAAAACAAATAAAACACTGTGATTCAGAACGATCGCGAAGCCAAGACCGCGTTCATCCATGATGTGGCGATTGATGGCCGGCTGGAACACGACGAGGATGCCGAGGAGCAAGGGCAGCAAAGATCTTATGTCAGTCACGGGTTTCAGATTCCTTTTTTATGGCTTCGGCTTCCTGCCGTTGATCACTTCGATGGCGTAAATAAGTCCAGACTCCAAGGCCGTACCAGAGAGCCCAGCCCGTTTGATCCAGGCTTCGATTGGAAATACCCGGATTGCGAGGAACAGCAAATAACCAAACGCAAGGGGCCGAAAAATACCCCAAATGACCGGAGCCAGGTCGTCTTCCGCAAACCAGAAAAAAATCCCGGTCATGGCCAGCGGCACCAAAAAGAGTGGCCGTCGAATATCGTTCAGGGCGCCGCGCATCGCGATCATAAAACCTGCCATGAAGTTGGCGCGGGGCGCCGGATTGGAGGTCCCCGTCAAAGTCGTCACGTCGGGCAAACTTTTAAGCCCCTTAAGGCCTAATTTGACCAGGCGGTCGTTTAACAATTGCTGCTCGTTGACGTTGGAATGCCACCCTGCGAAGCAGACCGCCATGCTCACGAAAGATTTCGCCACCACAAAAATAGCGACCGCCTGAACCATCATCGCCGGAGTGATGACGACAATGCCGCTTAAAAGCTTGCTGTAGTATGCGAACACTTTCGCCATCTGCTCTTGGCCCAACGAAAAACCGTAAACGAGCCACAGGATTGCCAGCGGCTGGAAAACACCCCACACAGCCAACAGCCCAGCGCCAATCAGGCAGCCAATTAAATTTGCCCCAAAAACAATCGTGCCAAGGGTGAACAACAACCCTTGTGAGGCGATGGCCAGCATCGGCAAAAGTTTTTTTCCAGCCGGCGACAAGGACTTTAAAAGGGCCGTGATATTGGAAACCTGAAAGGGAAGGGTCCGGGCATCAGGTTGGTTTCGGTTCAACTTGACGAGACGGGTTAAAAAAAGCGCCTGATTGATCGAAAGAAACGTCCCGGTGAGGGGAATCTTCAAGCCATGAAGCAGACTGCCAAGGCCGATTTCAGCCAGGCTCAACGTCCCAGCGTAAAATCCCGTTATTTTAGGATCGGTTCCGGTGCCTTCCAAATCCTTTTGGACATCGTTGCCCGGTCGTTTATTTTCCATTAATTTCGATTAATTTCCATGTTCAACGTCTACACGGCATTGCCCGCCGACGTACAACTTCTTGAGCAACCGGTCGTCTCCGTGAACCACCGTTGCAAACAGGCGCTCTGCGGCACTGCGCGTGCAAGCCACACGCTCCGCCAGGAGAGGCTTCTTTGAAAATGAGATCACTTGAAAATCTGCGTATTTACTGGCTTCTAAACTGCCGATATCGGCATCCATGTGCAGGGCCTCAGCCCCCGCCAGAGTGGCCAAATAAAGCAGCGCCTCTGGTTCCAGAGGTTGGCTGCGCAGGGCTTGAACTTTATAAGCCTCGAGCATTGTCGCCCACGGGGAAAGGCTCGTCCCGGCACCGATGTCACTGCCCAAGGCCACTTCGATACCGGCATCGCACGTTTTTTTAAGGTCCAGCAAACCGCTGCCCAAAAAAGCATTCGAAGTCGGACAATGAACGACCGTTGCCCCCCAGTCGGCCACCCGTTCGCGTTCGCTGTCGGTGAGCCAAATCCCGTGCCCAAGAAGGGTCCGGTCATTGATCAGGCCGTAATCCTCATAGATGCTCAAGTAGTCGCGGGCATTGGGAAACGCCGCTGCAACGCTCTCCATTTCACCCTCGCATTCCGAGATGTGAGTTTGGATGAATGTATCCGGATGCCTTCTGTGCAAGTCTGCAAGGGCCTTCATCTGGGTTGGGGATGAAGTCAAAACAAACCGTGGCGTGACTGCGTAAAACAGCCGGCCCTGACGCCCGTGCCATTTCTTGATCAACAGTTCCTGGGCTTCGATGTCTGCGCCGCATTCGAGCACCACGGATGCCGGGGCATTGACGTCCATGCTGGTTTTACCGACGACGGCACGCAGGCCAGATTTTTCAAACGCATCAAAAAGCACGTCTGCTGCGACCGGGTGCACACTGCTGAAGGCCACGCTCATGGTGACGCCGTTGGCCGCCAGTTCTTTGGTGAATCGAGCGGCCGTTGATTCCGCCACAGAGCGCTCGCTGAAGCGGGCTTCCGCCGGGAAAATAAAAGTATCAAGCCATTGGATCAGATGTTTGCCGTGAGATCCCATGACGTCAAGTTGAGGGAAATGCAGATGGCCATCGATGAATCCCGGCACAATGACGCCGTCGCCGTGGTCGATCACTCGGGCGCCGGGATGGTGCGCCTTTGCCACTGAAAATGCCGAGGCCTCGATAATACGCCCCGTGGACTCATCGACTGCCAAGCCAACATCAGAAATGGCCTCAAACCGAAACCGGTCGCCGAGGCGTCCGCGACGGATCGTGCCTGAAGAGCCGGCGGGACTGGTCACATGCCAGAGCTCTGCCGCCCGGTGAAGGACGATGCTGCTGTTCCCTGATTTTCCGGCAACCTGAACCACTACCCCGCCCCAACCCACAAGAGTGAGGGGCGAGTGTCACCTGAAAGGCCTGCCTTGCTCAACCCGAAACTTGGGATCTGCCCTGCCAAAGCCCTTTCAAACGGAGTGCCGGCTGTTCCACCAAAATCCGGCTCAAAACCGCAAAAACAAAGGCCAGAGACGCAGAGGCCAGGATGAACCAGCCGACACCCAAGCGATTCACGTGGGCCAAGGCCAGAGCCTGTTGCAAGGGCCATGCGTAGACAAACAACCCGTAAGATATGTCGCGCCGCCCATCAAACCAGCACAGACCAGCAGGCAGGTTGATGGCAAGCCAAACCATGGCATAGCCTAGTGCCGGCGGACAAACGACGGCCAAAAGGTTGAAATGCAAACCCAAGACGATCAAAAAACAGGACAGCGCGAAAATCGCCCAATGAGATGGAACCTTTGTGCGAAATTTATACAGGAGTGCGCCGCAGCAAAAATATGGAAAAAGAAAACCTAATTCGATGTCGGTGAACCACGATGGCAACCAGCTCAGCCTAGGAATCACGGCTGGAAAATTAAAATGCAAAATGCCTAGTAGCCAAGTGTACAAAGCAACCGAGAACAAGAGCCCCAGGCGAAATTTCTCAACCGGAAAAACGCCGCAAATGGCGAGCATGACATAGCAACGCCATTCGTAGATCAGACTCCAGATCGATAAATTGATCTTGAACCGGACCGGGACGTTGCCGAGAAGTGGCTTGATGTCCCAGCGATGGACCCTCAACCAAAAATTTTCAGTGCCATAGGCGATGATGTTCCCCATGTTTTGAGAGAGCATCATTGCGAGGGGAAATCGATGCAGCCAACAGTACAAGGGCACGAAGAAGAACATGGCCATCAGCAGAAAGCCCCAGTACGCGGGGAAAATGCGTAAAAACCGGTTCCAGAAAAATCTTGGAACCGATGTCGAGTTATCCAGACTGCGCATGATCAAAAAACCACTGACAGAAAAAAAACCAAGGACGCAAAAGCGCCCCAGCGTCACCTTATCCAGGGAAAAACGCAAGAGTGGTTCAGCCCCGAAACCACCGATGGCCCACGAATGGCTGACCAAAACTCCGATGGCAAGGCACAGCCTCAAAAAGCTGAAGGCATTTTTTTCCGGAACAAACTGAGCATCGAGGCATTTCATGGTGCAGCCTCAAGGGTGACATAAAAAACCTTATCTGGATTTGATGCCGAACCCCGGTTGATCGAATACGACTTCCTGATCCGATGACAATTTTCCCGAGCAACCACCGCTGTCGCGCAGCCACGCACGGTTGCTTCTGGTTTTGCATCCAGCAATCCCGCACGAAAGTCCAAGGACAAGTCCGGTCAGGATCAACGTTGAAGAAAACTTTTTGGGGAATTTTAAGTTTTTCATGCGACGAATTGAATTCCTCACGAGGGGCATCGGTAATCTGCAAACATCTGTACAATGATAACATCAATATACCGAGGTGCGGCGTGGCGAGACTCACTGGAATCAGAAAACGTTTGGACCACGTATTTCAATTGCGGGCAAACCGTTCGAGCATCCGCACGGAACTTCGCGCAGGACTGACCACATACCTCACGATGGCCTATATCCTGTTTGTGAATCCAAGCGTTCTTGGCCACGCGATCCAAATTCCGGGCATCGACTTGAAACCGGAACTTTTGACCACCACGGCGCTGGCCACTGCGTTCGCGACCATGCTGATGGCTTTTTTGGGAAAATATCCCCTGGCGATCGCACCTGGCATGGGACTAAACGCCTACTTCGCCTTCACCGTGGTCGCGGGTCAGGGGGTTCCATGGCAAACCGCCCTGGGCGGTGTTTTCATCAGTGGGCTTGTGTTCCTGGCAATCAGCGTGGCGCGTATTCGTGAGGTTATTTTCACGGCAATACCGTTGGAACTCAAACACGCAACCGCGGCCGGCATCGGTCTATTTCTAGCCATGATTGGCTTTACGAATTCCGGCATTGTGGTCGGCCATCCGGCAACCCTGATTACGATTGGAAAATTATCTTCCACGCCGGTCATCGTGACCATTGCCGGCATTTTGGTCACGGCGGTCCTCATGGTGCGGCGCATACCGGGTGCGATATTGTTTGGGATTGGCGCATCAACGGCCCTTGCCATCGTGGCCGGTGCACCGGTCTTCAATGGCCAGCCATTTGCTGGACTTCCATCGGGAATCATTGCAGCACCGGTCTGGCCAACCCATCTGTTCATGGCAATGGATGTGAAGGGCGCCATGGCTATGGGCCTGATTCATATTGTCTTCACCTTTACGATGATCGAGCTCTTTGACACGGCTGGGACTCTCGTCGGCATTTCCGAAAAAGCAGGCCTGCTCGATGCGAAGGGGCGCCTTCCCCGCGCTTCACAGGTTTTCGCGGCCGACGCGACGGCCAACATTGCCGGGGCCATGCTGGGGACCAGCCCGATGACGACGTATATTGAAAGTGCAGCCGGGATCGAAGAAGGCGGCAAGACAGGCCTGACGGCCCTCACGGTTGCGCTGCTGTTTCTTGCCAGCGTTGTCTTCTGGCCTCTCGCCGGCGTTGTACCGCCTCATGCAACCGCACCCGCAATGATCGTTGTCGGCTGCATGATGATGGGGAGTCTTGCGAAAATTAAATGGGATAATCTGCTGACGGGACTGCCAGCCTTTCTGACCCTGGCATTGATGCCGCTGACCTATTCCATCTCAAACGGGATCGCGGCAGGAATCATGAGTTGGTGCGGAATTCACGCCCTCGCTGGCAAAGGCCGGCAGGTGCATTGGGTGCTTTACATGCTCGCGTTCTTGTTGCTCATGAAAGTGGGGATGTGACCAGAATGAAAATCTCCGATCGCTTGTCGATTCCAGATCATGAACTTGAATTCTCGTTTGCGCGCAGCGGGGGCCCAGGCGGGCAAAACGTCAACAAGGTCTCCAGCAAAGCGATCTTGAAATGGAACATCGATGCCAATGCCTCCATACCCGAGGCCGCGAAGGCTAGATTTCGCACGAGCTTCGGCAACCGCATCGCAACGGATGGCAATGTTGTGATCACGAGCGATGAATACCGCGATCAACCGAGAAATATCGAAAATTGCCGCGAGAAATTATCAGAGATGCTGCGATCGGTAGAAAAGCCACCGAAGGTTCGTCGCGCAACCAAGCCCACCCGGGGATCTAAGGAACGCCGCCTGGCGGGAAAAAAACGCGACTCTGCCATCAAAGCCGGCCGCCGGACCGGTCGGGACCATTCCGATTCCTGACGTTTGTTAAAGCCCAATGGGCAAATTTTGCCCTTCGAAGCGATCCGGGCTATACTTGAAAGATACCAATAATTTGATCACGATTTGCGGCGGACGGGCGTAGCAGCATGGCATTCGCGTCCTTTTTGACCACCAGGCGTATCCTTGCGTTGACCATCGGGGCGGCAGCCTTGTCGGTCATGGCAAGGCAGGGCGCCACTTGGCTTGAAACCGTGCGACGCGGGGCATCAGACCTGGATGGCCTGACCGCGGCGGCGGTGCAAACAACAATTGGCCGCATGAGCGGTCACTTGCATGCTCTTGCCAATGAACCATCGTTTCAAAAAAACCTGCAGTGGAATTACTCAAACAGCGTATCCCAGACCCTT